>JAEEGL013197646.1_pt1 | contig 28837 bp, 22 predicted proteins | sample 9134231 | NCBI WGS metagenome assembly JAEEGL01 (sample SAMN16246548, study PRJNA631951) | gut metagenome | biome: gut microbiome; feature: rumen; material: fiber-attached | host: Bos | place: Iran: Karaj | collected 2018-10 | reverse complement strand
GCCTCTTCTCTGAGGGCATGAATCCAATGCTGGTGACTTACTCTTGTCCTCCAGCACCTGACGGCCCTTTCTTACTAATTGCTGAATTGTAGGCATTTTACTTGTTTTTTATATATTATTATTTTAATTAAATTCAAAACTATACATTTTGGGCTGCAAAGTTACAAATAATCTTTGAAACAACAATGCCGTTTTCTTAATTTTTTCTAAAAATTTCTGAGAAGGGGATTTAGAGGGATTTTTCTCAGCTTTCCAAACTCATTTGATGATTCTACCAAAAAGAAGAAATGTGTTTCGCGCGCGTATATATAAATAAGGTAAACAAGATATTTGTTAAGGCTGTATATTTACTAGTAGTAAACGGGACATTTAGTTCTAGTAAACGGGGCGTTTAGTACCGCCTAAAAAATCCTCCAAAGAATATCCAAACTTGCTTATAGTTATCGATAAAAAGGCACGAAAAAAGCCGCAGACTTATAAGTCTTGCGGCTCTATTTCTCAGTTCAGGCTTGAAATTATGCCTTCACGCCATTGTACTCGTCAGAAACGGTAAGTTTCTTGCGACCCTTTGCACGTCTTGAAGCCAGCACTCTGCGACCATTAGCGGTTGCCATTCTTTCACGAAAACCGTGCTTGTTCTTTCTCTTCCTGTTAGAAGGTTGGAATGTTCTTTTCATTGCTCTTTATATTTTTACGTTATTATTTTTAATCACAATCGGGCTGCAAAATTAGATACTTTTTCTAAAATAAGCAAGAGATAAATCTTTTTATATCGAAACTTTTTGTGTTTTTTATCAATTTCAGCTATCTTTGCATCGCAAAAATGAGTAAAATCGAGTAAAAACTATAAAAACAAACGAGTATGATTAATGCCCAAGACATTAAAATCGGTACCGCTATCCGCATGGATGGCAAATTGTATTTCTGCATTGACTTCCTGCATGTAAAGCCAGGTAAGGGTAACACATTCATGCGCACCAAGCTGAAAGACGTGGTGAGTGGCTATGTTTTAGAGCGCCGTTTCAACATCGGTGAGAAGCTGGAAGATGTTCGCGTAGAGCGCCGTCCTTATCAATATCTGTATAAAGAAGGTGAAGATTTCATATTCATGAATCAGGAAACTTACGATCAGTTGCCTATCGCCAAGGAAATCATCAATGGTGTTGACTTCCTGTTGGAAGGTATGGTGGTAGATGTAGTATCTGATGCATCAACAGAGACTATCCTTTATGCTGACGTTCCTGTAAAGGTACAGATGAAGATTACCTATACTGAGCCAGGACTGAAGGGTGATACAGCTACCAACACACTGAAGCCTGCTACCGTTGAGAGTGGTGCCGAAGTACGTGTTCCTCTGTTCATCAACGAGGGTGACACCATCGAAATCGACACTCGCGATGGTTCATACGTTAGTCGTGTAAACGTAAAGTAATCAACTGAGTTAAAGAACATTTAGACTGCTCCCTTGTGTCAAGCATAGGAGCAGTCTTACTATCTAAAGAGGTTTGCCCACGATGAGGTTTTCTGTAATCGTTCCTGTATATAATCGTCCTGATGAGGTGGATGAATTACTACAAAGTCTGAAGACACAAAGCACGAAGGACTTTGAGGTCATCATCATCGAGGACGGCTCTACCCTGCCCTGCAAGGAGGTCGTGGAGAAATACCAGGAAGCAATCGACATTCAGTATTTCGTCATCGAAAACGCAGGACCAGCAGGGGCTCGCAATGTGGGCATCGAGAAAGCCAAAGGCGAATACATCATTTTCTTCGACTCTGATTGTATCATTCCACAAAGCTATTTCAAAACCGTAGAGCAGGCGTTGAACGAAACCCATGCCGATGCCTTTGGAGGGCCCGACAAGGCACATGAATCCTTTACCGATGTGCAGAAAGCCATCAACTACTCGATGACTTCCTTCTTTACGACGGGAGGCATTCGTGGGGGCAAGCAAAAGATGGACAAGTTCTTCCCTCGTAGCTTCAATATGGGCATACACCGAGAGGTGGCACAAGCATTGGGAGGTTTCTCGAAGATGCGCTTTGGCGAGGATATCGATTTCAGCATCCGCATTGTGAAGGGGGGCTACAAAAGTTGTCTGTTTTCTGAGGCTTGGGTATTTCACAAGCGTCGCACTGACTTGAAGAAGTTCTTCAAGCAAGTGAACAACTCGGGCATTGCGCGCATTAACCTCTACAAGAAATACCCCGATTCTCTGAAGTTGGTGCATACCTTACCAGCTATCTTCACCTTGGGAGTGGGCTTTTTAGTACTATTATTGATTATAGGTGTACTAGTGAGCATAGCTATTCAGACGGGCATTATCAACCTAGACCCACCTTTTGGTTTGATGATTTGCGCTCTTGCCTTATTGCCTTTATTACTGTTCTCGCTCATCATCTTCGTGGATGCAGCTATCAAGAACAAGAGTTTGAAAATAGGTTTGTTGGCCGTCAAGGCATCCTTCGTACAACTATTGGGCTATGGAAGTGGCTTCCTCAGGGCTTGGTGGAAACGATGTGTGAAACAAGAAGGAGAGTTTGAGGCGTTTAAAAAGAATTTTTATCAATAAACAATTAACCATTCATTCATAACAAAATGGAGAAGTTATCAATCAATCATTGGGCAGAAGAAGATCGCCCTCGTGAAAAAATGATGTTGAAAGGTGCCGAGGCACTGAGTGTGGCAGAGTTATTGGCTATCCTTATAGGTAGTGGCACCAGAGAAGACAGTGCCGTATCACTGATGCAGAAAGTGTTGGCACATTGTGACAACAACCTGAACACCCTCGGCAAGTGGAGTCTCAACGACTTCACCTCGTTCAAAGGGGTTGGTCCAGCTAAGGGCATCACCATTATGGCCGCTATGGAGTTGGGAAAACGAAGATCAATGCAGGAACCCATAGAAAGACCCATCATCAAAGAATCAACAGATATCTACAAAATTTTTCATCCTTTGTTGTGTGACATTCCCCAAGAGGAATTCTGGATTTTGTTGCTGAATCAAGCCGCTAAGGTGATAGATAAAGTACGCATCAGTAAAGGGGGTATTGACCAAACTACGGTAGATGTGAGAAGTATCATGAGAGAAGCTATCCTCTTGCGAGCCACACAAATAGCTGTGGTACATAATCATCCTTCAGGCAACATGAAACCAAGTAACGAGGACATCAACATCACTAACAAAATCAAGAAAGCAGGCGATTTGCTAAACATTCGACTTATAGACCACGTGATTGTTACGGAAACCCATTTCTATAGTTTTCACGACCATGGGTTATTATAAGCCCTTTGACTTGCACCATTCAATGAAATATTCTATTTTTGCACTTGATTAGAAAAAGGATATGGAAAAATTCGCATTAGAAGAAAAAATAGTGGAGATGCTCAAGACCGTTTATGACCCTGAGATTCCTGTCAACGTATATGACTTAGGTCTGATATACAAGATTGACGTGAATGAGGAGGGGGAAGTAAACATTGACATGACGCTAACAGCTCCTTCATGTCCTGCAGGTGATTTCATAGCAGAAGACATTCGCATAAAAGTCAACTCCATCAAGGAGGTGAAATCTACCAATATCAACCTCGTGTTCGAGCCTGAATGGGACAAGGACATGATGTCGGAAGAAGCAAAACTGGAATTAGGATTTATGTAGCAAGATAGCTTATGAAAAAAGTGTTTTTCCTTTCGGATGCACATTTAGGCTCACTAGCGATAGAGCATGGACGCACGCAAGAGCGCAGATTGGTGAATTTCCTCGAGAAAATCAAACACCAGGCAGATGCTATCTATCTGATGGGCGATATGTTTGACTACTGGTACGAGTTCAAAACAGTAGTCCCCAAGGGCTATACACGATTTTTAGGCAAGTTGTCTGAGTTGACAGATATGGGTGTCGAGGTACACTTCTTTACAGGCAACCATGATATTTGGTGCTACGACTACCTCCCCAAGGAGTGTGGTGTTATCCTACATAAGGAGCCTTTGACAACGGAAATCTATGGCAAGGAGTTCTATTTGGCACATGGCGACGGATTGGGTGATCCCCAAGTGACATTCCAGTTGCTGCGCTCAATGTTTCATAGCCGTTTTTTGCAAAGGTTGTTTTCGATGATCCACCCTCGATGGAGCGTTGCCTTCGGCTTGCAATGGGCTAAACATAGTCGCATGAAGCGCAAAGACGGCAAAGAGCCTGAGTATATGGGAGAAGACAAAGAACACTTGGTGTTATGGACCAAAGAATACCTCAAGAGTCATCCTGGCATCAACTACTTTATCTATGGGCATCGACATATTGAACTGGATCTTTCTTTGAACGAGAATACAAGAATGTTAATTTTGGGCGATTGGATCAATAGTTTTACCTATGCCGTCTTTGATGGCGAGACCATGTTTCTGGATAATTTTATCGAAGGAGAAACCATACTCTAAACACTATAATAACAATACTATGAAAAAGTCATTCATCATCCTGTTGGTAGCCACTTTAGCATCCATCTCTACTCTTGGTTTTGCACAACACAAAGCCCCCAAATGGTTGGAGGAGGCTGTGTTTTATCAGATATATCCTTCCTCTTTCATGGATAGTGACGGTAATGGTATAGGCGACTTACCAGGCATTACCAGTAAACTGGAATATATCAAGAGTTTGGGAGTAAATAGCATTTGGCTGAATGCCTGTTGTGTATCAGGGTGGAAAGATGGTGGTTATGACGTGATAGACTATTATAAAATCGATCCCCGTTTTGGAACCAATACTGACTTGGTGAATCTTGTCAGCAGAGCCCATGAATTGGGCATACGTATCTGCATGGATTTGGTAGCTGGCCATTCGAGCGATCAAAGCGAATGGTTCTTGCAGTCGAAAAGTGGCAAGGATATGCGATATAGCGATTACTACATTTGGACGGACGAAATCAGTGATAAAGAGAAGCAACTGATTATCCAACGCCATCAGGAAGTAAATCCAGCTGCTAGTTTTACGGGTAGGTTTGTGGAAGCTAATGCACCTCGTGCTAAGTACTACGAGAAAAACTATTATGAAAGTCAACCGGCTTTAAACTATGGTTATGCCAACCCAGACCCCGACCATCCTTGGGAGCAACCTGTTACAGCTCCTGGTCCTCGTGCGTTGCGTCAGGAAATGAAAAACATTATGGCTTTCTGGTTTGACAAGGGCATTGATGGCTTCAGGGTAGATATGGCGCAAAGTTTAGTAAAGAACGATTCCGATGGAAAGGCAACTGCTGCTTTATGGCATGAGATGCGCCAATGGGTGGATACTAATTATCCAGAACACATCTTGTTGGCAGAGTGGTCAGCACCTCTTACCTCCATACCGGCAGGATTCGACATTGATTTCTTCTTACCTTGGAGAGATAGCAACGGTTACAAGGAACTGATATTGCCTGAGCCTTACGGCATACACAAGAAGGATTACTTTCACCCCGATGGCAATGGAAACATCAGCGATTTCGTGCCTTATTATACCAAATGCTTACAGGAATTAGGCGACAAGGGGTATGTGGCACTCCAGACTTCCAACCACGACTTCCCTCGTCCAAATTATGGAGACCGCAACACAATCGAACAACTGAAAGTATCAACAATGTTCTTCTTAACCCTTCATAGTATGCCTTTTATCTATTATGGAGATGAAATAGGTATGAAGTATAATGTGAATGCGCCAGAAAAAGAAGGTTCTAGAGAAGACCGTCCAGGTTTCTTCAATGAACGTTCGGGCGCTCGTACTCCTATGCAATGGACCAATGGAAAGAATGCTGGTTTCTCCATTTGCGAGCCTGAGAACCTGTATCTCCCTATTGATACCGACAACAATCGCCTGACAGTAGAGACACAAGAGAAGGATCCGAATTCATTGCTCAACTACGTACGCCAACTGATTCAACTTCGTAAAGACCATAAAGCTATGGGCAATACAGGAGATTGGACTTATATTGGGAACGTGAAACTGCCTTATCCCATGATTTATAAGCGTAGTGCCGATGAAGAGACATTTGTGATAGTACTCAACCCCAGGTCCAAGAAAGTAAAAGCAAGCATTCCTTCGCAAGGTGCTAAAAAAGCGACCTTTGTTATGGGTAGTGGTAAAACAAGTTACAAGCCTGGGAAGACAACTGATAAGATTGACCTAGACGGTATATCCTGTGCCATATATAAGTTGGAATAAGGTATTTACTTGAATACCTTGTCTATCTCGTCGTCAGAGATAGTAGTGACAATCAAGCGACCATCAGGGGTGTAGTTGGGTGTAGTAGAAGAAAAGAGCCTATCAACTAAACTGGTCATTTCATCTGATGAAAGAACCTGACCATATACGATAGCAGCTGCGTTTGCCAAGGTGAGGGCGATAATCTGATGTATCTCCTCCTTAATGTCATTGCCTTTTTCCATCGCTGTATTCACCATATTACGAACCAAATCAACAGGGCTCAATCCCTCAATGCCTGCAGGCACACCATTGATGGCATAACTTCCACCGCCTAAAGAAGTGAGTTCAAAACCAACAGCTAACAAATCTGATAGAATAGTTTCCAACATTACCGATTCAGAAGGAGCTAATTGTATCATTTCTGGGAACAACATGCCTTGCGATGGACTTTGCCCTTGACTTATCTGACGGATATATAAATCAAACAACACACGCACATGGGCTCTATGTTGATCAATCACCATCAAGCCCGACTTCACAGAAGTGAGAACATAACGTCCTTTGTATTGGAACAACGAAGAAGAGCGTTCTGACACATCCAACAAAGACTCGTCGATAATTTCGTTAGACTTTCCTTCGAGATGTCCATCATCTATAGACATAGCCTCATCCTTGGGAGAAGTGTGCAATCCTCGATAAAGCTGTTCCCATTGTTTGTCCACCGATGGACGTTGGTAAGCCTCTTTACTAGAGGCATCAAACGGATTGAAATACGGATTGACATTCACTTTTGGAGGCTCGGCATGACGTTTGTCGGCATTGAATACAGGCAAATCGAGAGGAATCTCTGGTGCATCGAAGTCGATGGTGGGAATAGCATTAAACTTACCCAATGCCTCCTTGACAGAAGCCACTAATATCTGCCAAATGGATTGTTCATTCTCAAACTTGATCTCAGCCTTCGTAGGATGTATGTTCACATCGATATTGGCAGGATCCACGTTGAAGTATAAGAAATACGACACCTGTTCCCCTGCGGGTATCAGTTGTTCATAGGCTTCCATCACGGCCTTATGGAAATAAGGATGGCGCATATATCGCCCATTTACAAAGAAATATTGATTATTGCCTTTCTTGTGGGCAAATTCTGGCTTAGACACATAGCCAGAGATATTGATAAGGGAAGTATCTACCTTTACGGGCAAGAGTTGTTGATCCATTCTCTTGCCAAACACGGCTATGATGCGTTGATGGATGGTAGTCACTGGCAAGTTGAACACCTCGGTGCCATTGCTATGTAAAGTGAACGATACGTTAGGATGTACCAAAGCGATGCGCTCGAATTCCGTCAGGATGTTGCTGAGCTCTGTAGCATTTGACTTGAGGAACTTTCTTCTGGCAGGCACGTTGAAAAAAAGGTTCTTTACCGTAAAGCTACTACCTTTCGGGCAAGAAGTCGTTTCTTGTGATAACACCTTCGAAGCAGAGATGACCAATCGTGTGCCCAACTCTTCGTCCTCCATACGGGTCTTGAGTTCCACCTCGGCAACAGCTGCTATAGATGCCAAAGCCTCGCCTCTAAAACCCATCGTATGCAAGTTGAACAAATCAGCTGCTTCACGAATCTTAGAGGTAGCATGACGTTCAAATGCCAATCGGGCATCTGTCTCCGACATACCTTTGCCATCGTCAATGACCTGCACGCTGGTCTTACCTGCATCCATCACCAACACATGAATCTCATGCGCATCGGCATCGATGGCATTTTCCACCAATTCCTTTATCAAGGAAGCAGGACGTTGGATTACTTCACCAGCTGCTATTTGGTTGGCTACAGAATCAGGTAAGAGTCGGATTACATCACTCATTATATCACTCCGTTCATAATTGCGTACCACACCCAAAGGAGTACGATGATAAGAAAGATAATCATGGCGTTGTTGGCTTTGCTACCTTTCTCTTTGAATCGTTTCAGGTGCGTTGTGCTTTCTGCAAATTTGCCTCTGATGTCCTCTGGGTCAAACTCCTTAGGAGGCAACATACCCAACTCTCGCTTGGCATTCTCCTCTATCCTAGCGAGTTTCTCCTTGCGCTCGTCCACGTAAATCCAATTATGATGGAAACCTCTTGGCTTCCTTACTGAGAACATTCCCATATTAATAATCTTTTATCTTTTATCTTCTACCATGTCTTACCCTGATATCTCGTGGGTCGCTTGATGATTCTCGCTCTACCTTTTTCAACACCTGGTCGGCAGGCTTCCCTCTCCAATCAAAGATATCATTTTTGTCTTTCGGGCGCATATAGTCGAACCACACGAAAGCCGCCAAACGGTCTTTGCCTGTCGGCACCTGGTCCAACGGATAAGCTGTACCCGTGGTCTTGCCGATAAACATACCCTTATCCATCTTTCGGTCTTTCATAAACATCTTCAAATAACTACCCTCGGCATATACCATCACAATGATGGTAGAATCCTTCTCATCAATCGGATGATAAACAGTCAACACATTGCCATTCACCTCTGTTTCCTTAATCTCACCACCCTCAAAATGTGCTATCATCTCCTTACCCGTTATCTGGTTATAATGTGCAGAGTCGAAACGCTCTATCGCCAACGCCTGATTGATAATATGCGCCCTTTCTATTGTGCTATCATTAGAGTACACCTTTACCAACTCTCCCAAGAGCTGCTCCTCGCCATGCCACAACACAGGATCACGATACATGGTCATACAGGAGTCCTTGCTATTCACCACCAACGAGTCACACACAGCTTGTACATCACTACGATAAGCCCTTACCTTGTAATACGCCCTCATCTCCCGATAGGCAGAGTCCGTTTTGGGGTAGAACGTTACGAGACGCAGAGTATCGGCGTGCATAAACAAGCTATCACCTTGTGAGTAGTCTATAGCCACTGCTCGCTTGGTAGCAAAAGCATTTTCCTTCAGTTCGTCGTAGTAGCAATAATCGCCAGTAAGTATGTTCTTATTGACTGTATCATTGAGCGCCACATTGCCAAACGCCTCGCCAAAGCCTTGTTGACGGTCATAGAGCAACGTATCTCCAGTTAGCTTACGTCCTTGGTTCACCACCACTGAACGATTGAACAACTCACCTCGCTCTGTCACCGTATTATATATGCCTGAATTGGTGTAAACATGCGATTGATCATTTACAATTTCTGCATCACTGTTGATAGTCGCAATCTTGGTGACAGTATTATAGGTCAAGTCTTCAGATGTAAGGGTAAACTGGGGATTGACCAACTCTACATTATATTCAAACACAGCCTGCTTGGTAGTAGGGCTATATTCTCCCAACACAGACGTCAGTACATTCACCGTATCTCGTAATGTACCACCGTCGAAATAATAGCCCAGATCCGCCACACGGTCGTAGTCTAGACTATCGGTTTCCAACTGTGTCTCACGATTAATTAGTCTGACGTTCTCACGCAACTTAGCCAATTGGGTAGTACCATCGTAATACATGTAGTCACCATAGATAAACAAGGTATCACCCTGCTCCATCCTACAATTACCGAACGCCTCGACCGAATTGATTTTCTCAAATATCAACGCACTATCGCAATACATATACATACTGTCGTGCTTCAGTTTCACCGAACCACGCAATACCTGCACATCAGGGCGTTGGTTTTGGTCGGCTACTGCTTCGTCAGCGTACAAAAGGTCAATGCGAACTTTCTGCTTTTGTGGCTTTTGATCCACAGATAATGGATAATGATTGACTATCATAGACATAAGGGAAAGTCCAAACAGTAAAAAGAGAACTGTCTGAATTGCTCGATATCCCCTATTATTAGCATTCATCTCCCACATGGCAACGGAAAACGGTCAAGAATTACTTAACCCACCCTTTGTACTTAAAGTCACAACTAGGTTTCCAGTTGTCACTGATGCGTACATATGTAGTCTTCAGTTTATCTTGTATCCACTTTTCTATCATCTCATCCTGTTTCTTCTGCATCACCATCTCTTTGAGACGTTGGTAATCGTCAGAAACCGTAGCCTTATGGCCTTTAATACGGCTTTTAAGCTTCACTATCACTGTCTGTTCCTGACCAGTACGAGGGGTCATATTGATGGCCTTTGAGATTTCGCCCACCTCCATGGTATCCACTACCTTGGCAATTTCAGAAGGCAGATCCTGCATCTCAAAGCGAGAAGTCTGGGTGTTTTCATTAGGCAACAAACCTCCATTGAAACGGGTGTTCTTGTCATCAGAGTAAGCATATGCAGCTTCTTCAAAAGTGAACTTACCATTGCGCACCTCGTCAGCTATAGAATCGAGGAAAGCACGTGAATCCGTCAGAGCTTCTTCAGGCACATGGGGCTTAAGAAGGATATGACGCACACGGATACGATCGCCACGTTTCTCAATCAACTGGATAATATGATAACCAAACTCACTCTCCACTACCTTGGAGATTTTGTCAGGGGTCTGTAAGTTAAATGCCACATTAGCGAAAGCAGGGTCCAGTTCGCCTTTACCCATAAATCGGCCCAGATCACCACCACTCATGGCAGAACCAGGGTCCTCAGAATACAAACGAGCCAACATAGTAAAACTGTCACCATTGTTCACGCGATCGGTATATTCACGCAAACGGCGCTTTACATCTTCTATCTCCTCTTGCGGAATCTTGGGCTTACGAGTGATGATTTCAACCTCCACCATAGTAGGGATGTAAGGAATACTATCTTGTGACAAAGAACTGTAGTAACGACGTACCTCAGAAGGGGTAGTCTTTACATCACCCATAATCTTTTGTTGCATTTTTTGTACCGTCAAACCTTCACGCGCACTAACTCGCAACTGCTCACGAATCTGAGAGGAAGTCTTATTGAAATATTCCTCCATTTTCTCACGTGAACCAATGTTTTGGATATACATGTTGGTCATATAATCCACACGTTGCAACACTTCAGCGTCGCTTACCTCGATACTGTCGAGTTCGGCTTGGTGCAAAAAAAGCTTCTGCACTGCCATTTCCTCTGGTAAAACACAATACGGGTCTTTGTCAAATTTACGTCCTTCATATAAGGCGCTCAGTCGAGCTTCCTCAACCTCCGACTTCCAGATAGCTTCGTCGCCCACTACCCATGCCACTTCATCAATCACGTTGTCTTGTGCCATAACAACATGGCACCAACCCAAGAGCAGGGTAGCAACTATTGTTCTAACAAGTATTTTCATGTCATCTATATTGCTTTTTTCTATATTTCAAGTTACGAAGATAAGGTTTTATTTGCTTATCCCATTCATAATTAACGGATTTTAATGTGTTTTCAACATCATTTTTGCTTTCTGAGGGCAGATAGCCACTCTTCCGAGAGGTATCGTTCATAGTCCTGCATCAGCTGGTCCCTCACCTCGTGATAATTGTCCGGGCCATTTATTTTCTTCCCTACCGTCAATGCTACGGGGTAATCAGACATGGGGGTTGCTTTACCATTTCTAAACTCCAGCTCATCGACAAAAGCATTGGTTCCTAATACATAAACACCTTGCTCAACGAACACTTTGCCACGTGTTTTGTCATCCAAACGCTGCTCTACATCAGCCCATTCTATATTACGTAATTTCTTCACAATCTTTCTCACCTTTTTCGCCGTTTTCTTATCGGCAGCATGTATCACAGCTCCTTTGAAACGAGGTGTTGGCCAATGGTAATTTTTCTGATGAGAAGAGAAATAGGTTTGCAACCCAGCCTCGTCTGTATGACTGGGCACACGCACATGTTGGTTGTAGGCCTCTTGTGCAAGGAGCTTGTCAGCAAGAGCTTGCACAGATTGCATGTATTCAGGATGCTCATTCAGGTGACTCGTTTCACAATCGAGCACACATTTTGCAACGAAGGCCTCGTATTGCCTACGTACATTCATGGGATAGGTCTGGGCAAAGCGCGCCAACTGCTCTCCAGTATAGTCTTTCCCATCCAAAGTGAAAAGCTTTCCACTTACCTTCCCTTCTCGATAGAGACGGTTGACCATTTGCTGGTTCTCTGAAAAAAAATAGGTTTTCTTGAGTTGTTCTATTTGCTGAACTGTTTGTTTATTAGGATAGGTATTCTCCTTAATACGTTGTACAAAAGCAGTATTGAAAGCGGTCTTGTCAAGCAGACGTTCCTCTATCACTTGAATGATATGGATGCCAAGGGGTGAAAGGAAAGGTTGGGAAGCTTGCCCTTGTTGCAAAGAAAACGCCACTTGCTCCATTTCGTCTATCATATCCAAGCGAACCATCCAGTCAGCTGAACGAACGTCAGAGTAACGGTTCATCAGGACCTCAAAGTCTGCTCCACTCGCTAATGCCCTACTGATAGAGTCCATGCGCTGTTGCCACACATTCAGCTCTGTATTCATCACATGCTGAGGTAAGGCATGGAATATCTGCCTTACTAGCAACTGCTTGTCACCTTTTGTTGCAACATTTTTACTAAAAGCATCATTGGACAAATGCACGATTCTTTGCTCCTCGAACAAATACTTGCCTGCCATCTCTTGCTTATAAGTCTCTAAGGTACGTTGAAAGACTTCGTTCTTGTCAAGACCTTCAGCACGAGCAGCCTTAGCCATTAACTCAATATCTGATTGAGCGAAAATCGTTGTGTTTAGAAAAAAGGAGAAAAGGCTTAGCAGTATAACCTGCAAAGCCCTTTGTCCCCAATATGTAGTCTTTTTTATCCGCATGGATAATGATCTTTATTCAGGTCTGCTATAGTTCGGTGCCTCACTGGTGATGGAAACGTCATGTGGGTGACTCTCCAACACACCGGCATTGGTGATGCGAGTAAACTTAGCATTATGCAACTGCTCGATATTCTGAGCACCACAGTAGCCCATGCCAGAGCGCAAACCGCCAACCAACTGATAGATCACCTCGTAAAGTGTTCCCTTGTAAGGCACCCTACCAGAGATACCTTCCGGTACCAACTTCTTCACATCCTTGGTACCAGCTTGGAAATAACGATCTTTTGAACCGTTCTCCATAGCTTCGAGCGAACCCATACCACGATAAGTCTTGAACTTACGTCCGTTAAAGATAATGGTCTCACCTGGAGACTCTTCGGTACCTGCTACCAATGAGCCAATCATTACACTATGTCCACCAGCTGCCAGAGCCTTCACTACATCGCCTGAGTAGCGCAAACCGCCATCAGCAATCAATGGAACGCCAGTACCCTTTAAGGCCTTCGCCACGTCATATACGGCAGATAATTGAGGTACACCTACACCAGCAACCACACGGGTAGTACAAATTGAGCCTGGACCGATGCCCACCTTGATACAGTCAGCACCAGCATCCACCAACATCTTTGCTGCCTCACCAGTAGCCACATTACCTACTACAATATCGATATTTGGGAAAGCATGTTTGGCTTCTTTCAACTTTTCAACCACAAACTTAGAATGACCGTGAGCTGTATCAATCACAATGGCATCAGCATTGGCATTGATCAACGCCTGCATGCGCTCCAATGTGTCATCTGTCACGCCCACACCAGCTGCTACACGCAGACGGCCTTTGTCATCCTTGCAAGCCATTGGTTTGTCCTTCGCCTTGGTGATGTCCTTATAGGTAATCAAGCCTACCAAGTGACCTTGCACATCTACTACAGGCAGTTTCTCAATCTTGTACTCTTGCAGTATCTGAGCAGCATCCTCAAGGGTAGTACCCTGATGGGTAGTCACAATGTTCTCGCAGGTCATCACTTCGTCGATGCGCTTGTTCACGTCGCGCTCAAATCGCAGGTCGCGGTTAGTTACGATACCTACCAACTTACGATCATCGTCCACCACAGGAATACCGCCAATCTTGTATTCCGACATCAGGTCGAGGGCATCATGCACAAACGAACCTCGCTTTATCACTACGGGGTCATAAATCATACCGTTCTCGGCACGCTTCACGATAGCCACCTGACGAGCCTGCTCCTCTATCGGCATATTCTTGTGAATCACACCGATACCACCTTCACGAGCAATAGCGATAGCCATCTTTGCCTCAGTAACAGTATCCATAGCAGCTGTTACAAAGGGAATCTTCAAATCAATGTGTCTGGTAAACTTTGTTGATAGGTCAACGGTCTTTGGAAGAACCTCAGAATAGGCAGGGATCAACAATACGTCGTCGTAAGTCAATCCGTCCATCACTACTTTGTCTGCAATAAATGACATAATTAAAGCTTTTAGAATTTATTGCGTGCAAATATACGCTTTTTTCAGGAAACTACGAATTATTTACCTTGTATTTTTCTCTTTGTCCCCAAACTTTTTCTGTATGAAAGTATAGGTAGAAAGACCACCGTCTCAGTAATAGTAGGCGAAAGGCAGTGAAGGGTAAAGGGTGAAATCAAAGATGAGCAGTTAAAGCGAGGGTATTCATAAAAAGTTACGCTGGACTTTGGAATCCAGCGTAACTAGAGTAATTGGAATTTGCGGTTTATTCAACTTATTGGAAGCCACCTGCATTGTCGGTGGCACTTTGCGAAACAGTGTACAGAGTATTTTGACTAAATGGAGTCGACCCTCAAAAAACTGTTACTGAGTATCGCAGTATTTGCTATTATCATGACCAAAGTCTGCTATCACCGAAGGGAAAGCTTGCTACCACTCGTTGCAGTATCTGCCAAGGGTCGTCGCAATATCTCCCATGGGGGTAAAGGAGATACTGGAACGAATGATAACAGATACTGGAATGGGGGATAGCAGATACTGCGACAATCCATGGGAGGCATTCCCGTCAACTACAGAAAACAATGAGATGAACAAAAACTATTTCGTCCTTCTAAAGGAGGAAAAATGAATACAAAAATGTTGAATTGTTAACGTATGAATAGCGTTTTATTTTCCTGCTTCCTGCCAAGCCTGGATGCCACCATCGAGTTCAACCAATTGTTTGAAGCCAGCTTTGTGCATCAGTTCTGCAGCTGAATGACTGCGTTTCCCACCACGACAATAGAGGGCAACAGGTTTGTCTTTCTGAAGTTGTGCCTCAGCTTTCTGAACAAAGCCTTCGGGATCTGTACGATAGTCTATCAACACGGCTCCTTCAATATGGCCTGCCTCAAACTCCTCAGGTGTGCGAACATCAAGTAACTGCACGCCCTCTTCGGTGATGTATTGGGCAAATTCTTCTGCAGGAATAGTCTTAACAAAATCAGAAGACTGGCAAGCGCCAAACAAAAGGGAGAGAAATGCAATTAAGGTGAATTTCATAACATATAATTTAGGGTTTATAAACAAAAGAATATTCACGGACAATGCCTTCATAGTCCAAATAGTGGAGGGTTATATCTAATTGACGCACAGAAGGCTGCACATAAGGCAATAAAGGCAATGAGGCATAAGCACGGGTTTGATAAATCTCTGTATCACCTCCATCGTTATGGTGGATACTGAATGCAGCATGGGCTACGCCAAACGCATCAACAGGGGTAACTCCCTCTTCCAAAAAAACGATACGATGCTTCTTGCCCCCCTCCTTAACGCTCAACACGATGTTGATATATTGGTTACCCATCCAGGCACTATGCAAGATGATGGGTGCCGTTGCTACGCTATCGGCATATTGATCTGCTGTTATTGGATTAGGAGAGATGGCTCTGACAAAGGAATATACTTTCACATTATCTGTTGAAAGTTCTTCGTAGTACCCCATCAAACGATATAGAGTATCTGGCTTTAATCTGGCAAGCTGGTCACCCCATTCTGTCACTACATGCCTCGTTCCATCATCGGTAATGATATACTCCAACAAACTGTCAGATTTGGCTAATCCACTGAAAAACTCTTCTTTTACTGAGGGATAATGGTAAGTGTCTTTACTGCAGGAAAAGCACAAAGCCACCAGCAACATACATACCATTAACCATCGCGACTTCCTCATATAGATAAGATACTTAAATTCCTAACTTAAGGTAGTTAATGAGTGGATTGGCATACATGAGCAACAACATGTGACGGAGATAAGCCTCGTCTTTATCTGCAATGTCTATCTTGTTAATCTGTTGCGTCAAGTAAGCCTCAAAACGCTCCTTGTCTTCCATTGAATAACGATGCACAAAGCGGGTTCGATGATTGAGCAGGTCAAATGCTACATAATTATCAGGATAAAAACGATAATTTGCATGTATGCCACGATCGATGATGGAAGATACGCTGGTAAACAAATCTTGCTTACTCATATTTCTGTCGAGCTGACGCAACTGGTCATTAATACAGGGGGCCACATGGAAATGTACCCTACCCTTGAAACCAAACATACCTGTCTCCATATTCATCAAATCATCGGCAGTAGATTTCTTATAATCCAACACATCACGCTTAAGCTGATATTCCCGAGCCTTTAGATAGTCGCAAGGGTCATATTCGTATGAGATAGATAAAGGGACAATATTCATTTCCAACAAACGATCCACAAAATCTCCCTCGCCACCCATTGCAAGCATTTTTAAGACACTATCCTGTGTGCGGTCGTTAGAGTCTTTGGCACGCCCTTCTCGTTGAGCAATCCAAATAGACTGATTTTTCTCGTTGATAGTATAGTGCATATAGCGAGACATACGTGCCGATGACTCCAACATCTGGCGCATGGTAAGTGCACGTTGTACAATAAACGATTTATTGATACGAACCAACTTTTTTATCCATGGATAAATCAACAGGTTATCACCAATGGCAATCTCAACAGTGTCCAAACCGTTCTCTACCAACAGGACGGATAGGAAACCAGAATCAAGGATGATATCACGATGATTGGAAATAAAGGTATAGGCACAAGTAGAATCCTTTAGGGTTTCCAGATTGCTGGTAACACCTTTGGTAGACGAATCGGCAAGTCCACGCAAGAACCTATAACAGAAAGCCTTCTGGAACTCAAGTTTCGTCTTGCAAGCACGCATACGCTCGGCAATCACCTCAAAAGGGAAAGGTAGCACACCACCCACAATCTTCACAAAAGCAGGATCGGCTATCAGTTCCTCATAAATCTGAGGAAGTTCTTCATCCAGATAAGGACGTATTTCGTCAAATTCGGTAGTCATAAATCGTAATTTGTAGCTCGTAATTATTTGAATTTTTCCTCAATAATGTCAGACATCACATCCTTGATATCGAGTCCAGCAGCACGCACCTGTTGAGGGATAAAACTGGTGACCGTCATACCTGGGGTGGTATTGACCTCTAAAAGGTTTATTTTCTCACCCTTTGTGATGATATAATCAATGCGGATAATTCCATAAGCACCTATGATATCATAGATGGCAAGAGTGACCTGTTGCACACGGTCGCGCAAAGAATCAGAAATGCGAGCAGGTGTAATTTCATCTACCTGACCATTATATTTGGCGTCGTAATCGAAAAATTCATTATCAGTCACAACCTCTGTGATGGGGAAAGCCACTGACTTGGTAGAGGTCTTGTAACATCCACAAGTGATTTCGGTACCATCGAGAAATGACTCTATCACTACCTCTTTAGCCTCTTCGAATGCTTTAGCAATGGCAGGTTGAATCTGCTCACGAGTCTTCACTTTAGTAATACCGAAACTGGAGCCACCCAAACTGGGCTTGATGAAACAAGGCAGGCCAATCTCTTCCACCACACGCTCGTCATCAATATGCTGACCTGCACGCAGAAGGATTGACTCAGCTACAGGGATACCATAGGACTTGAGGTACTGGTTGCATGCAAACTTGTCGTAGGTAAGAGAAGCTGCCAATACACCACAGCAAGAATAAGGGATATGAAGCATATCGAGATAACCCTGCAACAAACCATCTTCACCAGGAGTACCGTGAATGGTAATATAAGCAAAATCAAACTTCACCTTCTTACCATCATGTATAAAACTGAAATCGTTGCGGTCAATGTCCGCACGCTGGTCACCATCCAACTGCACATACCAGTCAAGACCATGAATTACCACTACATACAAATCATACTTATCCTTGTCAATAAAGGAATACAAACCCTGCGCACTGCGCAAAGATACTTGATATTCAGAGGTGTAGCCACCTGCCACAATCGCTATTACTCTTTTCATTCCGTTAAGATTCTATTTATAGTATATCCCCTCCATTTCTCAATCAATGCCTGCATATCGGCTGGCAGTTCTGACGAGAAGAACATCTCCTTACCCGTAACAGGATGGGTAAAACCCAGCGTCTTGGCATGGAGTGCCTGTCGGGGACAAATATCAAAACAATTGTTGACAAACTGCTTATATTTGGCAAAACGAGTGCCACGCAATATCTCGTTGCCTCCATAACGTTCGTCGTTAAACAGCACGTGCCCAATATGCTTCATATGTACCCTAATCTGGTGAGTGCGTCCCGTCTCCAGTACACATTCCACCAGCGTGACATAGCCGAAACGTTCAATAACTCGATAGTGCGTCACAGCTGGTTTTCCTTGATCATTAGGTAATACTGCCATCAGCATTCTATCCTTGGGATTGCGCCCGACATTACCCACTATCGTACCTTCTTCTTGCTCCATATCTCCCCAAACCAATGCATTATAGCATCGTTTGGTGGTCTTATGCAAGAACTGATTGCCTAAGTTAGTCTTGGCATTAGGGGTCTTGGCTACCACCAGCAAGCCAGATGTGTCCTTATCAATGCGATGGACAAGTCCAACATGTACATCATTGGCATCGTAGTTGGTATCTTTTAGGTGCCAAGCGATAGCATTTACCAACGTGCCACTCCAGTTACCATGTCCAGGATGTACCACCAAACCAGCAGGTTTGTTCACCACTATCACAGCATCGTCTTCATAGACCACATCAAGCGGGATATCCTGTGGAATGATCTCGTTCTCATAACGAGGACGATCCAGCATTAGGGTGATGACATCAAAAGGCTTTACCTTATAGCTACTCTTGACAGACTTTCCATTAGCCATCACATAACCTGCATCTGCCGCTTTCTGGATGCGGTTGCGCGAAGCATTGGTTATCTTGTCAAAAAGATATTTATCTACTCGGCGCATCTCTTGTCCCTTGTCCACAACCACACGAAAATGTTCGTATAGCTGTGGCTCGGTGACTATCGGCTCGAGGTCATCCAAATCATCATTATCTAGCTCGAGGTCTAACTCTTCGTCAATCATAGGACAGGCTAATCAAAACCAAGAATCATCGTCAGAAGCCGACTTCTTTTCAGATTGCTTAGGAGCTTCCAACTCCATTTCAATATCATCGACACTAAGACTATCTTTCACCACAGTACCACTGCCTACCATCAAAGAAAGCATAGAGTTGACTGGCACCTTCTCTCCAATCATTAGACGCTGACCTTTGTATTTCACTCCATACACCCAGTCTTTCTCCCCATCCACAGCCTCAATCTGACTGATTTTAAAACCAGCCGCCAAGAGTCGTGCCTCTGCTTGGCGCAACGAACTGTTGTCGGCCACATCAGGCACATTAACAAGAGGAACACTGAGAGTATTGATATTAAGATAAATGATATGTCCACGCTTCACTTTCTGACCAGCTGTAGGGTTGTAATCAAGGATGCTACCTGCCGGTAACGTGCTTACATAATTGGAATCAGACACCACGCACTTCAAATCAGATTTTTCTAGAATCTGTCTTGCTTCCAAAACGCTCTTCCCCTTTACATCAGGCACAGTTACGGCATCTCCATGGCGTGTATATATGTCTAATCCCAAGAGAATACCAAATATGACCAGCACAACAACCAATGCCATAGCAAGGATGTTCAGCCAAAAGAAACGATTCTCTCGAAAAGAAAAAAAACCTCTTATTGTCATAAGCAAACAATTTGGGAGCAAAGTTACAATTTTCCGAGCAGGAAACTGCAGCAAATTTCAGGTATTTTTTTACCTGAATCTTAAAAGTTGATAATTTATGATGTTTTTATAACAATTGAGGGCGCATGTTCTATACATACGCCCTCAATTTAGTATCATGATGATTTATTCTCCAAATGCATCATCTAAACGGCGGGAAGAGGCATCATCACCATCGTAATCAAGTACTGTACGCTTGTTAGCCTGGATACGATCGTACTCTTCCTTAGATCCAACAATAATTTTGTCAAACTCACGCTGACCAGTACCAGCAGGTATCAAGTGACCACAAATTACATTCTCCTTCATACCTTCCAGGTAGTCGGTCTTACCATTGATAGCAGCCTCATTGAGCACCTTAGTGGTTTCCTGGAATGATGCGGCAGACATAAAGCTCTTGGTCTGCAATGCAGCACGTGTGATGCCCTGTAAAATCTGAGTAGAAGTAGCTGGAATCGCCTCACGAACCTTCACCAGTTTCAAGTCACGACGCTTTAGCATACTGTTCTCATCACGTAACTTACGAGCGGTGACAATCTGTCCTGCATGCATAGTCTGTGAATCGCCAGCATCCACAACCACCTTCTTACCCCAAATACGGTCATTCTCATCCTGGAAATCCAACTTATCTACCACCTGCTGTTCGAGGAAACGGGTATCACCCGGCTCATCAATCTGAACCTTACGCATCATCTGACGTACAATGATTTCGAAATGCTTATCGTTGATCTTCACACCTTGTAGACGATACACATCCTGCACCTCGTTAACGATATATTCCTGAACGGCAGTCGGGCCTTTGATTGCCAAGATATCTATAGGAGTTACCTCACCATCTGACAACGGAGTACCTGCACGAACATAGTCGTTCTCCTGTACGAGAATCTGCTTAGACAATGGTACCAAGTATTTCTTGACATCACCAGCCTTAGAAGTAACGATAATCTCACGGTTACCGCGCTTAGGCTTACCCATGGTAATCTCACCATCGATTTCAGATACGACAGCTGGATTTGACGGGCTACGAGCCTCAAACAACTCAGTAACTCGTGGCAGACCTCCAGTGATATCACCGGCTTTGCTAACAGCGCGAGGGATCTTCACCAGAACATCACCAGTCTTAACTTCCTGACCGTCTTCAATCACAACGTGGCCACCTACAGGGAGGTTATAAGTACGGATCAGTTCACCATTTTCGTCATAGATACCAACAACTGGCACCTTGGTCTTATCTTTAGATTCTATGATGATAGATTCGCTCAAGCCTGTTGATTCATCAGTCTCAACAGTGTAAGTCACGTTCACAATCATATCCTCGAACTTCAACTTACCAGCTGCCTCTGTAATAATTACGGCGTTGAATGGATCCCAACGGGCAATTAACTTACCTTTCTCTACTGTCTCACCTTCGCTGGCAAACAAAGTAGAACCATAAGGAACGTTATGGGTAGAGAGCACGATGCCTGTATTCACATCCACGAAACGAACTTCAGCCAAACGGCTCACCACAATTTTGGTTGGTTCACCAGCCTCGTTAATAGCATTAACCGTACGCAACTCCTCAAACTCTAACTTAGATTTGTTCTTAGCTACAATACTTGCGTTAGCAGCGATGTTAGCAGCTGTACCACCAGCGTGGAAAGTACGCAATGTCAACTGAGTACCTGGCTCACCGATAGCCTGCGCAGCGATAACACCTACAGCCTCGCCCTTATGTACCATACGGCTAGTCGCCAAGTTACGCCCATAGCACTTAGCACAAACACCATGCTTGGATTCGCAGGTGAGCACAGAACGAATCTCTACACTCTCAATTGGAGAATCTTCAATCTCTTGTGCCTTATCCTCCGTAATTTCTTCACCAGCAGCCACAATTAACTTACCTGTGGTTGGGTTAATCACATCATGCACTGATACGCGACCTAAGATTCGCTCATATAATGTAGCTACCACTTCGTCGTTGTTCTTGATCGCTGTGCAAACAAGACCACGCAATGTACCACAGTCTTCCTCGTTAATAATGACATCGTGAGAAACATCCACCAGACGACGAGTCAAATAACCCGCATCAGCAGTCTTCAAAGCGGTATCTGCCAAACCCTTACGAGCACCGTGAGTAGAGATAAAGTACTCCAATACTGACAAACCTTCCTTGAAGTTAGACAAAATTGGGTTTTCAATAATCTGACCACCCTCAGCACCAGCCTTCTGAGGCTTTGCCATCAAACCGCGCATACCAGAAAGCTGACGAATCTGCTCCTTAGAACCACGGGCGCCAGAATCTAGCATCATAAACACTGAGTTGAAGCCGTCTTTGTCGTTTGACAAAGTCTTCATCAAAATGTTAGATAACTCAGAGTTTACATGTGTCCATATATCAATCACCTGATTATAACGTTCATTGTTGGTGATAAAGCCCATGTTATAGTTGTTGATGACTTGCTCAACTTCATCATAGCCTCTATTAACCAACTTCTCTTTCTCTTCTGGGATGATGATATCACCCAAATTGAAAGACAAACCACCCTTGAATGCCATGTAATAACCCATGTTCTTGATGCCATCCAAGAATTCACAAGCTTTGGTAACACCACAAACCTCAATAACATGACTAATAATGTCACGCAGAGACTTTTTAGAGATGACAGTATTAACATAACCAGCCTCATCAGGTACAATCTGATTAACCATAACACGGCCAACTGACGTTTCCTTCATGAGTTTCTTCACTATCTTGCCATTCTCATCTACATCATTCACCACCACATTGATAATGGCGTGAATATCGCACTTATGTTCATTATAAGCGATAATAGCTTCTTCAGGTCCGTAGAATGTCAATCCTTCACCCTTAGCACCCTTACGAAGTTTAGTGATATAGTAAAGTCCCAGCACCATATCCTGTGAAGGCACGGTGATAGGAGCACCATTGGCAGGGTTCAAAATATTGTGAGGCTCCAACATCAATAGCTGTGCTTCCAAAATAGCCTCATTGCTCAAAGGCAAGTGAACAGCCATCTGATCACCATCAAAGTCGGCATTAAATGCCGTACATGCCAATGGGTGCAACTGGATAGCCTTTCCTTCAATCATCTTTGGCTGGAACGCCTGTATACCCAAACGGTGCAATGTAGGAGCACGGTTCAACAGTACTGGATGGCCTTTCATCACATGCTCAAGGATATCGAAAATGATAGGTTCCTTGCGATCCACAATCTTCTTAGCGCTCTTCACTGTCTTGACAACGCCTCTTTCAATCAACTTTCGGATGATAAACGGCTTGTACAATTCTGCAGCCATCAATTTTGGCAGACCACACTCACCCATCTTCAACTCAGGACCTACCACAATTACTGAACGAGCAGAATAGTCAACACGTTTACCCAACAAGTTCTGGCGGAAACGACCTACCTTGCCCTTCAAACTGTCTGATAAAGACTTCAAAGGACGATTAGATTCAGATTTAACAGCACTTGCCTTGCGAGAGTTGTCAAACAAAGAGTCAACTGCCTCCTGCAACATACGTTTCTCGTTACGAAGAATCACCTCAGGAGCCTTGATTTCCATCAATCTCTTCAAACGATTGTTTCGTATAATTACTCGACGATACAAATCATTCAAATCGGAAGTTGCGAAGCGACCACCATCCAATGGCACCAGCGGACGCAACTCAGGAGGAGTTACTGGGATAATTTTCATAATCATCCATTCTGGCTTGTTGATAGCCTTAGATGCGCGGAATGACTCCACTACCTGCAAGCGCTTCAGCGCCTCAGCCTTACGCTGCTGAGAAGAATCTGTCTCTGCACGGTTACGCAACTCATAAGAAAGAGCATCGAGGTCAAGACGTGCCAGCATGTCATAGACAGCCTCAGCACCCATCTTAGCGATGAACTTATTAGGATCAGAATCATCCAAGTACTTGTTGTCGTTTGGCAACTTGTCAAGTAAATCAACGTACTCGGTTTCTTCCAACATGTCATATTGCTGTACCTGGCCTTCCAGTACACCTGGCTGAATTACCACGTATCTCTCATAATAAATAATAGAGTCGAGCTTCTTAGTAGGCATTCCCAAAAGATAGCCTATCTTATTAGGAAGTGAACGGAAATACCAGATATGTGCCACAGGCACAACCAAAGCGATATGACCGCAACGCTCACGGCGAACCTTCTTTTCAGTTACCTCAACACCGCAACGATCACATACGATGCCTTTATAACGGATGCGTTTATACTTTCCGCAATAGCATTCGTAATCCTTGGTAGGACCAAAGATACGCTCGCAGAACAAACCATCACGTTCAGGCTTGTATGTTCGGTAGTTGATGGTTTCAGGTTTCAAAACCTCACCGTATGAATTCTCCAAGATTTCTTCAGGAGATGCTAATCCTATTGTTATCTTCGAGAAACTATTTTTTACCTTATTCTCTTTTCTAAAAGCCATATATTATAGAATATTGATCGTTGACAATGTATAATTACTCAAGATGGAGACTCAGACCTAAGCCCTTCAATTCATGCATCAGCACGTTAAATGACTCAGGAATGCCAGGAGTAGGCATAGGCTCACCCTTAACGATGGCTTCATAAGCCTTAGAACGGCCTACTACATCATCAGATTTAATAGTGAGGATTTCTTGCAGAATATGGGCAGCGCCGAATGCTTCAAGCGCCCAAACTTCCATCTCACCAAAACGCTGACCACCGAACTGTGCCTTACCACCGAGCGGTTGCTGGGTAATAAGTGAGTACGGGCCAATTGAACGGGCATGCATCTTGTCGTCAACCATGTGGCCTAACTTCAGCATATATGTAACACCTACGGTTGCCTTCTGCTCGAATGGCTCGCCAGTTTCACCATCATACAATGTAGTAGAACCATAACGAGGCAAACCAGCCTTGTCTGTCCACTCGTTCAAGTCGTCAATAGAAGCACCATCAAAGATAGGAGTAGCAAACTTAACACCCAGTTTCCTACCAGCACGACCTAAAACCGCCTCCAATATCTGACCTATGTTCATTCGTGAAGGCACACCCAGTGGGTTCAAGCAAATATCCACCGGCGTTCCATCTTCTAAGAACGGCATGTCTTCCTGACGTACCACGCGTGAAACAATACCCTTGTTACCATGACGACCAGACATCTTGTCACCAACGCCAATTTTACGTTTCTTAGCGATATAAACTTTAGCCAACTTAATAATGCCAGAAGGCAGTTCATCACCAATAGTAATATTGAACTTCTCACGACGTAATACAGCATCGGCTTCTTTGTACTTCTTGATATAATTCATTACCAAGGCACGAATCAGAGAATTTACATGCTCATCTTTTGTCCAACCACTCAGTTGGATAGCATTAAAGTCCATATTGGCAAAAGTAGCGGCAGTGAACTTTGCGCCCTTAGCTACAACCTCAGCATCCATGAAGTCTTTAACACCCTCGGAAGTAAAGTCAGCTGTAAGAACAAGCAGTTTCTCTACCAAAATCTTACGCAGTTCACCAACATGCTCTTCAAACTTCTTGTCAATCTTCTCTAATTGTGCTTTATCTGATTGCTTAGCTGAACGATCTTTAATGGCACGAGAATACAGATGTGTCTTGATAACCACACCTTTCAAAGAAGGATTAGCTTTCAGAGAAGCGTCCTTAACATCTCCAGCTTTATCACCAAAGATAGCACGCAACAGTTTCTCTTCTGGTGAAGGATCAGATTCGCCCTTAGGAGTGATCTTTCCAATCAAGATATCACCTGGTTCTACATGCGCACCGATACGGATAATGCCTCTTTCATCCAAATCCTTAGTAGCTTCCTCGCTAACATTAGGAATATCAGAAGTCAATTCTTCCATACCTCGCTTGGTCTCACGTACCTCTAACGCATATTCATCCACATGCACAGAAGTCATGATATCCCAACGGACAATACGCTCATTCAGCACGATAGCATCCTCGTAGTTATACCCCTTCCAAGGGATATAAGCCACCAACAGGTTCTTGCCTAATGCCAACTCACCATCAGCTGTTGAATAACCTTCAGTCAAGATTTGGCCTTTAGTAACTCTATCGCCTACTTCGCATACAGGACGAAGATCGATGGTCATACCCTGGTTGGTACGATGCCACTTTGGGATTTCATATTCAACCACAGCAGAATCAAAGCTTACAAACTCTTCATCTTCGGTACGGTCGTAACGAATACGGATAGTGGTAGCATCAACAAACTCAACAACGCCATCACCTTCTGCAGTAATCTGCGTACGAGAATCACGTGCCAACTGACGCTCAATACCTGTGCCAACAATAGGAGACTCTGTGCGCAGCAATGGAACTGCCTGACGCATCATGTTAGATCCCATCAAAGCACGGTTAGCATCATCATGTTCGAGGAACGGAATTAATGCAGCTGCTATAGATGCAATCTGTTGTGGCGACACATCCATATAATCTACCTGGTCAGGTGATACTACTGGGAAATCGGCATCCTTACGAGCATGGATTCTGTCGCCAGTAAAGTTGCCATCATCATCCAGTGGAGCATTTCCCTGAGCGATTATCTTCTCTTCTTCTTCCTCAGCTGTTAGATACAGCAAATCTTCTGGATTAAGATTAACCTTACCATTCTCTACCTTGCGATATGGAGTTTCAATGAATCCGAGGTCATTGATCTTAGCGAATACGCAGAGAGACGAAATCAAACCAATGTTAGGACCTTCAGGCGTCTCAATAGGACAAAGACGGCCATAATGAGTATAGTGTACGTCACGCACCTCAAAGCCAGCACGGTCTCTAGACAAACCGCCAGGGCCCAGAGCAGACATACGACGCTTGTGTGTAATCTCAGCTAATGGGTTAGTCTGGTCCATGAACTGTGAAAGTGCATTGGTACCAAAGAATGAGTTAATGACAGAAGAAATAGTCTTAGCATTAATCAAGTCTGTTGGAGTAAACACTTCATTATCACGTACGTTCATCCTTTCACGAATAGTACGTGCCATACGAGCCAGACCTATAGAGAATTGATTTGACAATTGTTCACCTACTGTACGTACACGACGGTTGCTTAGGTGGTCAATATCATCAACATCAGCCTTAGAGTTAATCAATTCTACAAGATAATAAATAATCTCAATGATGTCTTCCTTTGTCAGCACTCTCACATCAGGATCAGTTGACAGATTCAACTTTTTGTTGATTCGATATCGACCTACATCACCTAAATCATATCTCTTTTCAGAGAAGAACAAGCTATTGATTACCTCTCTTGCGGTAGCATCATCAGCAGGATCAGCATTTCGCAACTGACGATAGATATAGAGCACTGCTTCCTTCTCTGAATTGCTTGGGTCTTTTTGGAGAGTATTATATATAATAGAGAAATCAGACTGGTTAGCATCTTCTTTATGAACGAGGATATTTTGTACACCAGAGTCAAGGATAATTTCAACGTGCTTATCCTCAATCACTGTTTCGCGATCAATCACGACCTCGTTACGTTCGATAGAGACTACTTCACCAGTATCCTCGTCTACGAAATCTTCAATCCAAGACTTCAGCACACGAGCAGCTAATTTACGCCCTTTAATTTTCTCCAGATTCTTCTTGTTAACCTTCACTTCTTCTGCAAGGTTGAAAATCTCAAGGATGTCCTTGTCGCTTTCAAAACCGATAGCACGCAAAAGAGTAGTTACTGGCAATTTCTTCTTACGGTCGATGTATGCGTACATCACATTATTGATATCAGTCGCAAACTCAATCCAAGAACCTTTGAACGGAATAATACGAGCAGAATAAAGTCTTGTACCATTGGCATGTACGCTCTGTCCAAAGAATACACCAGGTGAACGGTGGAGTTGGGAAACAACTACACGTTCGGCTCCGTTAATAACAAAAGTAGCCTGCGGTGTCATATATGGAATTGTACCAAGATACACGTCCTGAATAACGGTATCAAAGTCTTCGTGGTCTGGGTCAGTGCAATACAATTTAAGTTTCGCCTTCAGGGGCACACTGTATGTGAGTCCACGTTCTATACACTCCTGTATAGAATAACGAGGTGGATCAATATAATAATCCAAAAACTCTAGAACGAAATTATTTCTTGTATCAGCGATGGGGAAGTTCTCTGCAAATACTTTATACAAACCCTCTTTTTTACGTTTCTCTGTCGGGGTGTCAAGTTGTAGAAAGTCTTTGAATGACTTCAATTGAACGTCCAAGAAATCAGGATATTCGAGTGGATTCTTGGCAGTAGCAAAATTTATTCTTTGATTTACTGTTGAAGACATCTGAAAAAAGGATTAGTAGAACTTATAAAAATAAAGACACAAAAAGGTTAAGAACCCTTCAAAGTTGGAAAGGGTTCCTAACCGTCACCTGTTTTACAGGCTTTTTTTGTTACTTAAGTTCAACTTCAGCACCTGCGCCCTCAAGAGCAGCCTTCAGTGCCTCAGCCTCGTCCTTAGACGCGCCTTCCTTAACAGTGCTTGGAGCAGCGTCAACCAGATCCTTAGCTTCCTTCAAGCCAAGACCGCAAGCTTCCTTAACAGCCTTTACCACCTGAAGCTTAGCAGCACCTGCGCTCTTCAGTACAACATCAAATGAGGTCTTCTCCTCAGCAGCAGCAACGGCGCCACCAGCAGCAGGAGCAGCAACAGCAACAGCTGCAGCAGCAGGTTCAATACCGTATTCTTCTTTCAGAATAGTTGCAAGTTCATTAACTTCCTTAACTGTCAAGTTAACCAATTGTTCAGCGATAGCTTTTAAATCTGCCATTTTAGTATAATTTTAATTGTTTATTACTTAG
>JAEEGL011501333.1_pt1 | contig 28838 bp, 30 predicted proteins | sample 9134231 | NCBI WGS metagenome assembly JAEEGL01 (sample SAMN16246548, study PRJNA631951) | gut metagenome | biome: gut microbiome; feature: rumen; material: fiber-attached | host: Bos | place: Iran: Karaj | collected 2018-10 | reverse complement strand
GTCTTCGGGTCGCGGGTGCACTGCTCGGGCTTGAATTTGTAGGCGCCGTGGGACGTGCCGAGGGAGATGGCCAGGGAGTCGCAACCGGTACGGGTGGCGAAGTCGATGACCTCTTCGGGACGGGGGTAGTGGCTTTCTTCGGCGGAGACTTCGTCTTCCACGCCGGCCAGAACGCCGAGTTCGGCCTCGACGGTCACATCATACTGGTGGGCATAGTCCACGACTTTCTTGGTCAGGGCGATATTCTCCTCGTAGGGGAGGGAGGAAGCGTCGATCATCACGGAGCTGAAACCCATGTCCACGCAACTCTTGCAGAGCTCGAAACTGTCGCCATGGTCCAGGTGGAGGACAATCTGCGGATGTTCCCAACCGAGTTCCTTGGCATACTCGACGGCACCTTCGGCCATGTAGCGAAGCAGCGTCTGGTTGGCATAGTTACGGGCACCCTTGGAAACCTGGAGGATCACAGGGGACTTCGTCTCGGCAGAAGCCTGGATGATGGCCTGGAGCTGCTCCATGTTGTTGAAATTGAAGGCAGGGATGGCGTAACCGCCGGCAACGGCCTTCGCGAACATCTCACGGGTGTTCACCAGGCCGATTTCTTTGTAAGATACCATAGTTGTATAGAAATTTAGTCTGAAATTTTCACTACTGTTTCAAAAACCACGCAAATTTAGTTATTTTTGTGAAAAGAATCTATAAAATGAGCGGCAAAGTTTTGATATTTTCGGCGCCGTCCGGCTCCGGCAAAAGTACCATTGTGGGCCATATCCTCTCGAAGCATCCTGAGATCGAGTTTTCCGTCTCCGCTACATCCCGTCCGCCGCGGGGCGAGGAGCAGGACGGGGTGGAATATCTCTATTATTCCGCGGACATTTTCCGCGCCCTGGTTCGGGACGATAAGTTCGTGGAGTATGAAGAGGTCTATCCGGACCGCTTCTACGGGACGCTCAAGAGCGAGGTGAACCGCATCTGGGCCAAGGGACATGTCATCATCTTCGACGTGGATGTCAAAGGAGGGGTCAACCTGAAGAAGTACTTCGGAGACAGGGCTTTGTCGGTGTTTATCCAGGCTCCCTCGGTGGAAGTGCTCCGCAGCCGGCTCATCGCCCGGGCGACCGACCCGATGGAAGAAATCGAAAAGCGGGTCGCCAAGGCCGCCGAGGAGATGACCTATGCGCCGAAATTCGACCGGGTGCTGGTCAATGACGACCTCGCCGCCGCCTTCCGGGAAGCGGACGAAATGGTCGATGGATTTCTCTCACGATGAGAATTGCTGTTTATAGCGGGAGTTTCAACCCCCTCCACATCGGCCATCTGGCCATCATGGAGTATCTCTCCCGGGATGCCGGTTTCGACCGGGTCTATCTCGTTGTCACGCCCCAGAACCCCTTCAAGAAAGGAAATGACAGCGGTGAGGCCCGCTACCGGGCGGCGGTCGAGGCCGTTTCCAGGTATCCCGACCTCCGGGTCAGCGTAGAAGATGTGGAATTGAAGATGGACCCGCCGCAGTATACCATCCGGACCCTGGATGCCCTCCGGCGCAGGGAACCTGAGAATGAATTTACCCTCATTATCGGCGCGGACAACCTGGAGAGCCTGCCCCGCTGGCAGGAGCACGGGCGTATCCTCAGGGAGTATGGGGTCGCCGTCTTTCCCCGCAAAGGTTACCACCGGGGGCATCTTCGCGCCCGGCTCCTTCGCGAGGACCCTTCCTTCAAGATCCGGCTCCTGAAGGCGCCGCTCGTGACCATTTCTTCCACTGACATCCGAGAAGGCCTTGCCGCCGGAGCGGACATGTCCAAATGGCTGATGTAATGCATACCGAAACCGAACGTAAATTTCTTGTCAGGGACGAGGGCTACAAAGCCGAGGCCGTCCGCAGTGTCCATATCCGCCAGGGCTATATCGCCCATGACGGCGGCAATACCGTCCGTATCCGGATCAAAGATGCGCAGGGGATCCTGACCATCAAGGGTGCCACCCACGGTTTCAGCCGCCCGGAGTGGGAGATGGAAATCCCACTGCAGGATGCCCTGGACCTGTTTGCCCTGTGCAAAAGCGGCTGCGTGGACAAAATCCGTCATATCGTGCCCGCCGGCGGGGGGCGGTACTTTGAAGTGGACGAATTTCTGGGAGACAATGAAGGCCTCGTCATGGCCGAAATCGAACTCGGAAGCGAAGACGAAGCCTTTGTGCGTCCACCCTGGCTGGGTGAGGAAGTCACCGGGGACCGCCGGTACTATAATTCTTATTTGAGCGCGAGGCCTTTCAAGACCTGGTAGTTCCGCTGCCGGGCTGCGCGGGAGGGGAGACCGAAGCGCAGGAGGCGCGGCGCATCTCCTTCCCGGAGGGATACGGCATAGCGTCCCGGCGTGGAAGTGGGCTCCACCGTCGCTTCCAGCACTTGCCAGTACCGTTGCGTCGAGAAGTCCAGTAAAAGTTTTCCTCCATCCCGTTGCAGCGAGCCGCCGCCCCTGAGGAGCAGTTCACTCACCTTCTGCGTCGCAGCATCCAAATCCGGCGCCTCGAAAAGCGCCGTACCACTGTCCATCAGTTTGACTTGGTCAATGCCGTGCATCGGTGGAACTAAAACAGGCGACCGTTGAATTTGTCAGCCAGCCCCTGCAGTTCGTCGCTGGTAGCCGGACGCTCCAGGGCCGCCTTGCGCTCCTGGACGAAACGGGCTTTCAGCAGGGCGAACTGCCGTTTGGTATCCAAAGTGAAATCCCCGCCGTCGATCCAGGCGAAGTAGGACGGTTCGCTCTGCCAGACTTCCCGGGCGGTCTTCCCCTTGTGCTTGCCGAAGCTGATGACGGGCTCGCCGTTTTCGCCGAGCACCAGCCTTCCGGCATAGTCTACGGTCTTGGGGCGTCCGGCCACGGAAGCGAGCGCCTGGACGTCATTTTTCAGCTTGTCTCCGTACATGTCCAGCTGGCCCTTCAACACCTCGTAGGTCGCGAGGGTGTCCGCTTCGGCCGTATGGGCGTTTTCGAAGTCGGCACCGCCGCAGTAGAAACGGTAGGCGGCCTTGAGATTCCGCGGTTCCATATAGTGGTAGATGTTCTGGACGTCCACCATCAACTTGGAATGGAGGTCGATATCAATCTCCTTCTTCATATAGACCCGGACCCTTTCGATCTCTTCAGCGAGCATCGGCAGGTCGAATTTGGCAGAGTTGAAACCCGCCAGGTCGCTGTCCGAAAGCCACTCGACCACCTCGTCCACCGAGTCGCAGAAACGCGGGCAGTCCTTCAGGTCCTCATCCTTGATGCCATTGACCGCCGAGGCGGCCGGATTCATCGGATACTGGCATTTGCGCGCATAATCCCAGGGCTTGAACCGCCAGGTCTTGATGCGGGTCTCGCCGCCCGGAAGGGCTTTGACGAAACTCAGTTCGGCGATGCAGTCGCTGGCAATGTTAAGGCCGGTGCTCTCGATGTCGAAAAAGAGTAGCGGCCGTTCAAGATTCAGTTCCATAAATACTTATTGGATCATGATCGGCATCAGGATGCCGCATACTTTTTCGCTGTCCGCCTCTTCCTCGGCCGGGAGGATGAGGGCGGCGCGGCGGGCGTCGGCAAACTTGATGACCATGGACGTGCAGCTCATGTTCGCAAGGATCTCCGTCAGGAAGGTCGACTTGAAACCGATGGTCAGGTCGTCTCCGGCATAGTCGCAGGAGATCTTCTCATAGGCGGCAAGGGCAAAGCCCAGGTCCTGGGCGGATATTTCCAGCTGGCCCGGCTTCAAGGTGAACTTGATGTGGTTCGAAGCCTTGTTGGAGCACACGGCGACACGGCGGACGGTGTTCAGCAGCACGGCCCGGTCGATCTTCAGGATGTTCGCATTGTTCTGCGGGATGACGTCCCGGTATTTCGGATATTTGCCGACCACCAGGCGGCAGACCATCGTGGTCGCGCCGAAAGTGAACTGGGCCGTCGTGCTGTCGAAGGCAACCGTTACCGTCTCGACGTCCTTTCCAATGATAGAACGAAGGACATTCGCGGCTTTCTTATGGAGGATGAAGGAAGCCTTCTCGGAGGCCTTTACATCCTTGGTCGTGTAGCAGATCAGTTTGTGGGAATCGGAGGCGACCAGGGTCGTCGCAGCCGTGTCGATGTCGAAGAAGATACCGTTCATGGCAGGGCGGATCTCATCGTCGGCCGTGGCATAAACCGTGCCCTGAATGCCTTCCACAAGGCTTTCGGCCGGGAATTCCACCGTCAGGGCATCCTCACCGGCGCCTTTGATCTCGGGATAGTCGTCCGCCGGGAAAAAAGGGAGGGCGGAATTACCGCTGGCCCAGGAACATTCGAACGAACTGTCAGAGACGGTCTTGATGCCGAGCGGCTGGTCCGGAAGTTCCTTCAGCAGGTCGAGCATGTGACGGGCGGGAACGGCGATGCTGCCTTCCTCTCCGACGGCGTCCACATCGATCTGGGTACGGAGCGTCAGTTCGGAGTCCGAAGCGGTCACTTCGAGTTTCCCGTCTTTCAGGACGAAGAGGAAATTCTCGAGGATCGGGAGGGAGGACTTGGAGGGAATCGCCTTCGCAACATCCATCAGTCCTTTGAGGAGAGAAGTGCTGGAAATGGTCAGTTTCATATCTTTTTTCTTTATATTTCTTATCCATGGGACCATGGGCCCATACAATTGACAAATATAGCAAATTTATCGCAAATGGCATAGGTTTTGAAAAAAATGTGGCCGGAAAAATATTAAAATCAGATATTATGAAGAATGGATTTCTTGTTGTGCTGGCTTCAGTCCTTCTGAGCGGACTGACAGCCTATGGCGTGGTCAAGGCCAACCCGGCCACCAGCCCCTCCGCCTCTGTCAATGCTAGCAGTGAAAACGGCTTTGTGCAGCAACGGACTGTCAATCTGGCAGAAAGCGACTATCCGGATTTCACCTATGCCGCCGAAGCGGCGGTCGGCGCCGTCGTCTATGTCGAGGTGACGGTCCAGAGCCGCCAGCAGTACCAGAGCATCGACCCCTTCTTCCAGTTCTTCTTCGGAAGCCCGTTCTCCCAGCCGCAGTCCCGGGAGCAGAAGGGGAGCGGATCCGGCGTCATTATCCGTCCGGACGGCTATATCGTCACGAACAATCACGTTGTCAGCGGTGCCACGTCCGTTACGGTGACCCTCAACGACAACCGTCAGTATGAAGCGACGGTCGTGGGCACCGACCCGGCGACCGACGTCGCCATCATCAAGGTGGACGCCGTGGACCTGCCGACCATCGACATGGGCGACAGCGATGCGCTCCGTCTCGGCGAATGGGTCCTGGCAATCGGTTCGCCGCTGGGTGAGCAGCTTCGCGGAACCATCACGGCGGGCATCGTCTCCGCCAAGGGCCGCTCGATGCCCAACACCACCGGTGAATTCAAGATCGAGTCCTTCATTCAGACGGATGCGGCTGTCAACCCGGGCAACTCCGGCGGCGCCCTGGTCAACAAGAAAGGCGAGCTGGTCGGCATCAATACGGCCATCATTTCCCAGACAGGAGCCTACAGCGGTTATTCCTTCGCCGTTCCGGTCAATATTGTCAAGAAAGTGGTTGCGGACCTGATTGACTATGGCACCGTCAAGCGTGCCGTCCTGGGCATCACCATGCAGCCCGTGGACAAGAAAATTGCGGAAGAAATGAAACTTTCTTCGGTCAGTGGCGTATATATTTACGAGGTTATGAAAGGAAGTGCGGCTGACGAAGCCGGCTTGAAGAAGGGAGATGTCATTCTGGCGGTCGGCGGGCAGACCATCACGGACGGAGCATCCGTCCAGGCGAAGGTCAACGAGTACCACCCCGGCGACACGGCGGACGTTACTTTCGTCCGTGGTGGAAAGACACAGACTGTGACCGTTACATTCCATGCTGCGGCCGTTTCCAACGGCGAAAAGGACATTGACGGTTCGGTCGCCTTCTACGGCGCACGCCTGAAAACAGCACCCAAGGAAACCCTCTCTGTCATCGGCGCGAAGAGCGGCGTGGAGATTGTTTCCGTCGGCGCGGGAAAGATGGCGGATGCGGGAGCGCTCACCGGTTCGGTGATCCTGTATGTCAACAACACGGCCGTTTCAAAACCTGAAGATGTGATTGCCCTGGCGAAGAAGTCGGCGCGTGCGGTCTATCTCGAAGGAGTGGACCCGGACGGAAAACCCTTCTACTTCGGCTTTGGCAAGTAAAGCGGGGATTACCGTAACGTTATAATAATGAGACAACTAAAGATTACCAAGTCGATCACCAACCGGGAGAGCGCATCCCTGGACAAATATCTCCAGGAAATTGGCAGGGAAGAGTTGGTGACCCCCGAAGAGGAAGTGGAACTGGCCCAGCGCATCCGCAAGGGTGACCAGGAAGCCTTGGAAAAACTGACCCGCGCGAACCTTCGTTTCGTCGTATCCGTTGCCAAGCAGTACCAGAACCAGGGACTGAGCCTTCCGGACCTGATCAATGAAGGGAACCTGGGCCTGATCAAGGCCGCCGAGAAATTCGACGAGACCCGCGGCTTCAAGTTCATCTCATATGCCGTTTGGTGGATTCGCCAGTCGATTCTCCAGGCTCTTGCCGAGCAGAGCCGTATCGTCCGTCTTCCGCTGAACCAGGTGGGCTCGCTGAACAAAATCAACAAAGCCCTCTCGAAGTTCGAACAGGAAAACGAGCGGCAGCCTTCCAACGAGGAGCTTTCCGAGATGATCGATGTTCCGAAGGAGAAGATTTCGGATACCCTCCGGGTCAGCGGCCGCCACGTCAGCGTGGATGCTCCCTTTGTGGAAGGAGAGGACAACAGCCTGCTGGACGTGCTTCCGAATGACGATTCCCCGATGGCGGACAAGGGACTGGTGAACGAATCGCTGAACACCGAAATCGAACGGGCCCTGTCCACCCTGACCGACCGTGAACGGGAGATTATCAAATCTTTCTTTGGTATCGGCTGCCAGGAGATGACCCTCGAGGAAATCGGCGAACGCTTCGGACTGACCCGTGAGCGGGTCCGCCAGATCAAGGAGAAGGCCATCCGCCGCCTGAAGAGCCCGTCCCGCAGCAAACTCCTCAAAGGTTATCTGGGATGAGTCCGGAAACATTTATCCAGCAGAAGGCCGCAGCGGCCATTCTCTCACTCTATGGAACTGAAGTGGCGGAAACGTCACTTCAGGTTTCTGTTACCCGGAAAGAGTTCGACGGGGATTACACCCTGGTCACTTTTCCGCTCCTGAAGATTACCCACAGTGCGCCGGATGTGACCGGCAACGCCATTGGAGCCTATCTGGTGGCCCATGTTCCGGAAATCGCCGCCTACAATAGCGTCAAGGGTTTCCTGAACCTTTCCTTCTCACCCCTGTACTGGAACGAGACCCTCCGGGAAATCGCCGGGAACGAGGACTATGGACAGTTGCCCCCGACCGGGCGCCGGATCATGGTCGAATTCTCCTCGCCGAATACGAACAAGCCCCTTCACCTGGGCCATATCCGCAACAACCTGCTGGGAGACAGTGTTTCCCGCATCCTGAAGGCGAACGGGAACGAGGTGATCAAGGCGACGCTCGTCAATGACCGCGGGGTCCATATCTGTAAGTCCATGCTGGCCTGGCAGAAACTCTTCAAGGGAAAGACGCCTGCTTCCACCGGCATCAAGGGAGACCACCTGGTCGGCGACTGCTATGTGGCCTTTGACAAACTCTACAAGGGGGAGGTCCAGGCGCTGATGGAAGCCGGTATGCCGGAAGAGGAGGCCAAGAGGGCCGCCCCTTCGCTGCGGGAAGCCCATGAGATGCTGGTCAAATGGGAGCAGGAAGACCCTGAGGTTCGCGCGCTCTGGAGCATGATGAACGGCTGGGTCTTCGAGGGCTTCGCCGAGACCTACCAGGCGCTCGGTATCAGTTTTGACAAGGTGGACCGTGAGTCCGAAACCTACTTGCTGGGCAAGGAACTGGTCCAGAAAGGCCTCGCCGAGGGCGTTTTCGAGAAGCAGGCCGACGGCTCCGTCTGGTGCGACCTCACCGCGGACGGCCTGGACCGGAAACTGGTCCTTCGCGGCGACGGGACCTCCGTCTACATCACGCAGGATCTCGGTACGGCCGAAAGGCGTTTCGCCCAGTACGACCTCCAGTCCCATGTGTATGTGGTCGGAAACGAGCAGGATTACCATTTCCAGGTCCTCAAACTCATCCTCAAGAAACTCGGTTTCGACTGGGCAGACCAGATCTATCACCTTTCCTACGGGATGGTCGAACTGCCCAACGGCAAGATGAAATCCCGCGAAGGGACGGTCGTAGACGCGGATGACCTGATCGAGGAAATGTACCGGGAAGCGAAGCGGACTTCGGAAGAAAGCGGCAAACTGGCCGATCTGAATGAGGAAGAGCGGGAAAAGCTCTACCACATGATCGGGCTCGGTGCCCTCAAGTACTTCATTATCAAGGTGGACCCCAAGAAGACGATGCTTTTCAATCCGGAAGAGTCCATCGATTTCAACGGCAACACCGGTCCCTTTATCCAGTACACGCATGCGCGGATCTGCTCGATTCTCCGCAAGGCCAGCGTGGCCTTCGGGGCGTCGGACATCCCCGCTTCGCTTCAGCCGAGCGCCAAGGAAATCCGCCTGGTGAAACTGCTGGGCCTGTATCCGGCCAAGGTGGCGGAAGCCGGGGCGGCGCTTTCGCCGGCGGTCATCGCAAACTATGCCTATGACCTGGCGAAAGAGTTCAACCAGTACTACCACGATACGCCGATTCTCAAGGAAGCCGACGAGGCGGTCCTGAAATACCGGCTGGAACTGATTGCCGTTCTCGCCCGGACACTCCGCAGTGCCATGGACCTTGTCGGCATCAGCCTCCCTGACAGAATGTAATTATTGATACGTCATGAAAACAGATTTAGCCAAGATTCTTTCCGTACGCGGCCAGCATGGCCTGTACCTCTATATCGCCCAGTCCCGCAGCGGCGCCATCGCCGAAGCCCTTTCGGACAAGAAGCGGGTCAATTTCGCCGCGTCCAGCGGCATCACGACCCTCGAGGACATTTCCATCTACACCCTGGAAGGGGAAGTGAAACTCCGCCAGGTGTTTGAAAAACTCCACGAGGTCCTTGGTGAGAGCGATGCTCCCAGTTCCAAAGCGGCCCCCGACGAGCTCAAGGCCCTCTTTGCGAAGGCCCTTCCCGACTATGACGGCGACCGTTTCTATGTCTCCCACATGAAGAAGGTGGTGGACTGGTACAACGAGCTCAAGGCCTGTGCGAGCCTGGAGTTCGTGGATCCCGAGGCCGAGCAGGAAGACGAGACGCCGGCCGAATAATGAAGACCCTGAAGGTCATCACGCTCGGCTGTTCCAAGAATACGGTCGATACGGAACATCTCCTGTATCAGGTAAAAGATGCCTATGAGATTGTTCCTGAGACCGATTCGCGTCCGGTAGATGTCCTGCTGGTCAATACCTGCGGCTTTATCGGAGATGCCAAGGAGCAGTCCATCCAGACGATTTTCGATTGCGTCCGCGCGTGCCGGGAAGGCCGTGCCGGGCGCCTTCTCGTCTTCGGCTGCCTTTCCCAGCGCTACAAAGATGAGCTACCGGGACTGATCCCGGAGGTGGATGGCTGGTTCGGTGCGCGGGACCTCGCCCCGCTCGTCCGGGCACTGGGATGTACGCCGCGCCAGGAGACGGCCCACCGCCGTGTCCGGACAGACGGCCGTCATCCCTATGCTTTCCTGAAAATCTCGGAAGGCTGTGACCGCCGCTGCTCGTACTGTGCCATCCCCTTCATCCGGGGAGCCCACCGTTCCGTGCCCATGGAAACGCTTGTGAAAGAGGCGGAAAGCCTGGCGGCGGAAGGCGTTCGGGAACTGGTGCTGATTGCCCAGGATACGACGTTCTACGGGCTCGACCTGTACCGGCGCCGTGCCCTGGCCGAGCTCCTTCGGGCCCTTTCCGCGGTGGACGGGATTGAATGGATCCGGATCCATTATTCCTATCCGGCGGATTTCCCGGAAGATGTGCTGGACGAGATGGCCACAAATCCCAAAGTCTGCCGTTATATGGACATTCCCCTCCAACACATCGCCGACCCGGTCCTCGCTGCCATGCACCGGCATGTGGACGGGGCGTGGACGCGGGAGCTGATTGCCCGCATGCGGGAACGGGTCCCCGGGGTCGTGCTCCGGACGACGATGATTGTCGGTCATCCGGGAGAAGGCTACAAGGAATTCCAGCAGCTGCTTTCTTTCGTGGAAGAAGCCCGTTTCGAACGGCTCGGCGCCTTTGCCTATTCGGAAGAAGAGGGGACCTTCGATGCGGAGCATTATGAAGACAAGATTCCGCCGCGCACCAAGCGCAGCCGCCTGAATCGCCTGATGGAAGTACAGCGTGGCATATCCCTTGCATATAACCAGAGCCGGATCGGGACGCAGGTCAAGGTGCTCGTGGATGATTTCGCCGAGGGCTCCCTCGTGTGCCGCAGCGAATTCGAGAGCCCGGAGGTGGACGGAGAAATCCTGGTCCCGTACAATGCAGAAGCCTTTGGCGGCGTGGAACCCTATTCGCTGGTCGGCGAATTCCTGGATGTCCGCATCACCGGGGCCGATGAATATGACTTGACAGCCCAAGTGCTATGAAACGATTCGCTTTCCTTCTCGCCGCCCTCCTGGCGGCCTGTTCCCCGCAGACACTGACCCTGCAGGTGGAAATGCGCCATCCCTCGAAGTCCGGTCTCGAACTCTCCGGGAAAACGATGGCGGTGGTCTGCATGGACGCTTCCGATACGGTGGTCAATACGGCCCTGGCGACGGGGCTGGCCCGTTCGCTGGAGAAGACGTACTTCGACGGCGAAACCATGATTCCGATTTACCGCGTCGCCGCCGACAGCATCAATCTTTCGCGCATGCACGACCTGGTGATGGACACGGGACTCGATGTGATTTTCTTCTTTGATGCCCCGTCGCTGGGAGATACCCTGAAGCCGCAGGTGCCGCTGGAGTTGAATCTCTATGTCTACGACAGCATGGAAAAGGCGGACAAGATCCATTCATATACCGGTTCGACGACCATCAAACACAATTTTGCCGAGCAGGCGGAGCGGATGGGACAGCAGATTTCCAACCGTTTCCTGCCGACCTGGAAGGCGGAAGGCTATTCGCTCTACTATTATGAATGGGAGGGTGGATGGATGGACGCCATCGATCATGCGGCAGAGCACGAGTGGGAAGAGGCCATTGATTTCTGGATGCGCAAACTCAATACGCAGAAAGCCATGACATCGGCCTGTGCCTCGTACAACATTGCCGTCGGTTATTTCATGCTGGGTGATCCGCTCCTGGCCTTGAAATGGCTGGACCAAAGCGAGAAATTCTACCCTCTCTCTCTGGCGCCGGGCCTTAGGAAACGCATCCAGGAGAGGATTTGATTATCTGATATTCAGAAGTTTATGAGTCTGGAGTGACAAGCGCCACTCCGGATTTTTTTTGATATAGGCGATACAGCGCTCTGTCAGGGAACGGTTTTTCGCCGCATCGAGGGTGTCGCAGGGCTGGAGAAAATGCTCCCCGTCCATCCCGAGCCACTCGGCAATGCCGCTTTCGTCACCGGTATAGACCAGTTTGATTTCATCCGCCCGCTGAAGGACGACGGGGGCCTCCTTGGGACTGAGGGTAATCCAGTCGATGCCTGCGGGCAGGGGACGGGTCCCGTTGGTTTCGATATGGACCCGGAAGCCGCAGCGGTGGAAGGCTGCGATCAGCGCCTCGTCGGCCTGCAGGGATGGTTCGCCGCCGGTCAGGCAGATGCGGCGGGAGGGATGGCGCAGGGCCTCTCCGGCAATCTCCTCTGCCTCCATCATCACCCCCTCCCGGTGGTCTGTGTCGCAGAAAGGGCAGGTGAGGTTGCAGCCGCTCAGCCGCACGAAGACCATCGGGGTTCCGGTCCAGTAACCTTCGCCTTGCAGGGAATAGAAAATCTCGTTGACCCGGTATGTCTTAGTCGCGCTCATAGGCGGCCATGTTCATTTCGGACTCCCATACCTCGACACGGTAGGCATTGGGGGTGTTGTCGCAGATCCAACGGGCGATGTTCTCGGCCGTCGGATTGAAATCGAACACCTCGTTGAGGTTCTTGTGGTCCAGTCTTCCTTCAATGGAGCGCTTGATGTGCGTGAAGTCCGTGACCATGCCGTCGGCATTGAGTTCCCGGCTCCGGCACCAGATTTTGACAATCCAGTTGTGGCCATGCAGGGCTTCGCATTTGCTCTCATAGGAAAGCATCAGGCTGTGGGCGGAAGAGATTTCCAGGCGTTTGCAGACGTAGTACATATTATGCTTCGTATTCGGTGGGATCGAAGCCTTCGAGGGCTTCCTTGCGTTCGGTACAGGTCCCGCAGCGGCCGCAGTGCTTCTCCCCGCCCTTATAGCAGGAATAGGTCAGGCTGTAGTCGACGCCGAGCGCCTTTCCGCGCAGGGCGATGTCCCGTTTGGTGATGTTGCAATACGGAGAGACGATGCGGACCCCGTTGTACGTGCCGGCCTCGGCCGCACGGTCGAAGGCATCGATAAACTCCGGACGGCAGTCAGGATAGATGGCATGGTCTCCGCCATGGTTGGCGAGAAGGACCGTGTCCAGGCCATGGCTCTCGGCCAGTCCGGCCGCCACGGCGAGCATGATGCCGTTGCGGAACGGGACGACGGTCGAGCGCATGTTCTCATCCGCATAGGATCCTTCCGGGATTTCTCCGCCGCCCTGGAGGAGGTCACTGTGGAAATACTGCCGGATGAAATCCAGGGAAATGACAAGATGGGGGATGTCGAGGCGCCGGCAGTTCTCGCGGGCGCAGGCGAGTTCCCGCGCGTTGTGCTTGGAGCCGTAGTCGAAACTGACGGCCAGCGCAATGCTGTCCCGGTATTCATACAGGAGGGTGGTGGAGTCCAGGCCTCCGGAATATATCAAAATCGCTTTCACTCGGCTATGGATTGAGCAAGAATGGCATCAACGGCCCGGCGGGCGCCTGCGACCGCTTCTACGACCGTTTTCGGACCGGTCGCGAAGTCGCCCATGGAATAGACGTTCTCCATACCGGCGATGCGCTGGTCTTCTGTGATGCGGGGCCATCCCCAGTCATCCTTTTCATAGGAACAGCCGTCCAGCAGGGAGAAGTCCGGTTTTTCGCTGATGGCCGTGATGAGGGTGTCGCAGGGGACGAAATGGTCGGTTCCGTCCAGGATCTTCGTCACCAGGCGGCCGCTTTCGGGGTCGGTGACATTCTCGCAGTCCCGGAAAACGACCCCGCCTTCCTGCACCTCGACCGGTGCCTGGAATACACGGAAGCGGACACCGTCCGCCTGGGCCTGTACGACTTCCAGCGGATTGGCCGGCATGTTTTCGAAAGTCTTGCGGTAATAGACCCAGGTCTCGGCGCCGCTGCGGACCGCGGTCCGGCAGGCATCCATGGCCACATTGCCGCCGCCGATGACGATGACTTTCTTTCCAAGAGAGAACTGCTCCGGCTGCTTGAGGTAGGGAAGGGCCTGGATGGCGCGCTCTTCGCCCGGAATCCGGAGGGTCGCGGGTTTTTCCGCCCCGGGGGCGAGCAGGACGGCGTCAAAGCCATCAGTGAGTTGTTTCAGCGGCAACTCTTTCCCGACAGGAACGCCGGGATGGAAAACGACCCCGCCCTCGTGCAGGAGCCGTTCATAAGCATCCACGAGGGACCGGTCCAGGCGGAAGGGGGGAATCCCGTAGCGGAGGACGCCGCCCAGATGGTCGTTGGCATCGTACAGATGGACCTCGGCCCCCTCCCGGAGGAGCCAGACGGAGGCCGCGATACCGGCGGGGCCGGCGCCGACGATTGCGAAGCGGCGACCGCGCAGGCGCTCGGATTCGGCTTCCAGACGGACTCGGTCCAGATAGCGGAGAGAGATTTCCTGCTCGATCTCATACCAGCGGACCGGAACCTGTTTCACGTTGAGGATGCAGGCGCCGTAGCAGAATTGTTTCCAGTCGCAGACCCGGGAGGTCACGGCTGAAAGGGGATTGTTGTCGAAAAGGAGTTTACCGGCCTCATCAAGACGGTCTTCCCGGTACAGGGCCATGGCCTCGGGGACCGGCGTATGGACCGGACAGCCCTGCAGGGAGCATTTCGGCTTCTTGCAGAGGAGACATCTGAGCGCTTCTTCGTTTTTCATGTTTTTTTCGCTTTGCAAAGATACGAATTCTTTCTTATTTTTGTCTTCGGTGAAAGCACGTACCTATATTGCCATCGACCTGAAGTCCTTCTATGCCTCCGTGGAGTGTGTGGAAAGGGGACTCGACCCCCTCAAGGCTTATCTCGTCGTGGCCGACGCTTCGCGGACAGACAAGACGATCTGCCTCGCGGTATCCCCTGCGCTCAAGGCTTTCGGCATTCCCGGCCGGCCCCGGCTCTTCGAAGTGAACCGCGCTGTCCGCCAGATCAATGCCGGAAGGCCGTCCTCCGACCGGGTGGAGTTTATCGTCGCACCGCCCCAGATGGCCCGTTACATGCAGGTCAGTTCCCAGGTGTATGGCGTCTATCTCCGTTATGTCGCTCCCGAAGACATCCATGTCTATTCCATTGACGAAGTGTTCATCGACGCGACGGATTATCTCGGGATGTATGGTCTTTCCGCCCATGATTTTACGCGGAAACTGATCCGGGAAGTGCTTCAGGAGACGGGGGTTACGGCGACGGCCGGCATTGCGGAGAACCTCTATCTGGCCAAAATTGCCATGGACATCGAGGCAAAGCACCAGGATGCGGACCGGGACGGGGTGCGGATCGCGGAGCTGGACGAAATGTCCTATCGGCGGAAATACTGGAGTCACCGGCCTCTGACGGATTTCTGGCGGGTGGGCCGGGGCATCGCCGCCCGGCTCGAGGCCACGGGAATCTATACGATGGGCGATATCGCCCGGGTGTCCCTGGTGAACGAGGAGATCCTCTACCGGCTCTTTGGGGTCAATGCCGAACTGCTGATCGACCATGCCTGGGGATGGGAACCCTGTACGATGGCCCAGATCAAAGCCTATCGCCCGGCGGTGAACTCTCTCTCTTCAGGCCAGGTCCTTTCGAGTCCCTACGATTATGAGAAGGCCCGGCTCATCGTGCGGGAAATGACGGATTCCCTCTCGCTTGACCTGGTGGAAAAGCGTCTGGTGACGGACCAGGTCGGCCTGTGGATCGGCTACGACAGTTCTTCGGCCTCCGACAAGGCCGTCACGGCGAAGGATTATTATGGGCGCACGGTGCCGAAACCCGCAAACGGAACGGCGAACCTGGGGCGCCAGACCTCGTCCACCGCGTTGATCATGCAGGCGATGATGGAACTGTACAAGCGCCTGGTCAATCCGAGATATACGGTTCGGCGGGTGGTTGTCGTGGCCCATCATGTGGTCAGCGAGCAGTGCTCCGAGACCCAGTTGGACCTATTTGCTCCTCAGATGGACCTGGAAAAGGAAAGGCGGCAGCAGGAAGCCATCCTGTCCATCCGCCGCCGTTTCGGCAAAAACGCCATTCTGAAGGGAATGGACTTTGAAGAAGGGGCGACGGCGAGGGAGCGGAACCGGCAAATCGGAGGACACAAGGCATGAATTACGAAGATATCATCCATCTGCCGCATCCTGAGCCGCAGCGGCATCCGCGGATGGCCCCCCTGGACCGGGCGGCCCAGTTCTCCGCTTTCGCGGCGCTGACGGGTTTTGACCGGGTGCTGGACGGGGCGGAGCAGACGCACCTCAGCGACTACACTCCGGACACAGACCCTGAATCAGATGAGACTGACTTTCCGTTTTAAATCCCTCCGGGACAGATACTTCCGGGACGGGCGTCTCCTCCAGGCAGAAGGTCCGGTGGCACTGGGTGCAGTAGAAATGGACGTGCAGGTCGTCGTCATCGTCCTCGTGGTGGCTGTGGCAGAGTTCATAGCGGACCCCTTCGCCCATATCCTCCAGCGAGTGGACGAGATGCATTTTCCGGAACAGCTGCAAGGAACGGAAAATGTTGGATTTATCAATCGTGTCAAGACGCTCCTCCAGTTCGCCCAGGGACAGGGGCCCGGGGGCATCGTGGAGGGCGCGGGCAATCAGGAGCCGGTTTGCCGTCACTTTTACGCCGTGCCGCTCCATGAGGGCGCTCAGTTCTTCCGCTAATGCGTTCATGCTTCCCGGATGATATCTTCCAGCACCAGGCCGGAAAGGGTGAAACCGAAAATGGCGGTGATATGGACCATGGTGCCGTTGATGACGGCTTTGCCTTCGGAAGGGGCTTCGTCCATCGTGCCGCGGTTGGGCTGCTGCTCGGCGTCGTAGACGCAGAGGAAAGGCTTGGAAGGGAAGGTTTTCTCCTTCCGGAGTTTTTTTCGCAGCGCGGAGCCCAGCGGGCAGCCGTCCACCTCCCAGAATTCTGCCACCCGGATCCGGGTCGGATCGGTCTTCAGCGCTGCGCCCATGGAAGAATAGAATTTCGCCCGGCATGCCGTCGCACGGAGAATCAGCGAAATCTTGTTCTTCATCGTGTCGATGGCATCGATGATATAATCGTAGGAGTCCAGTTCGAAATCCTGGTAGTTTTCGTCGCTGTACGTGGCCTGGATGGCCCTGATTTCCGCCTCCGGGTTGATCGACAGCAGGCGCTCGCGCAGCACTTCGACCTTCGGGCGGCCGATGGAGGCGACCGTCGCCATCAGCTGGCGGTTCATGTTGGAAGGGGCGACACAGTCGGAATCCACAAGGGTGAGGTGCTCGACGCCGCTGCGGACCAGCCCCTCCGCGCACCAGCTGCCGACCCCGCCGACCCCGAGCAGGATGACCCGCGCCTTCGCAAGGCGCTCCAGGGCCTCTGCCCCGAGCAGGCGTTCCGTCCGGCTGAGATACTCCCTTTTCATCGTTCGAGGCGTTCGAACACTTCGGGAAGGGGCGAGGCGAGGCGGACGATTTTTCCGCTCATCGGATTTCGGAACACCAGGGTGGCGGCATGAAGGGCCAGGCGGCGGAGGGGATCCGTCACCGCCCCATACTTCTTGTCGCCGGCAATCGGGTGGCCGATGTCCGCGCAGTGGACGCGGATCTGGTTCTTGCGCCCGGTCTGGAGGGAAAACTCCATCTGGGTATAGGTACCCTGCCGCTTTTCGGTATATCCCAGTACGCGGTAATGGGTGATGGCGAGCTGCCCGTCCGGTACCTCGTTCGGGAAGGAATTGACTTTCAGGGATTTCGGATTCTCTACCAGCCAACTTTGGATGGCCCCTTTTTCCTGCTCGACCCGGTCTTCTACATAGGCGATGTATTTCCGTTCGATGACCAGGTCCTTCCACCGGCTCTGCAGGATATCCTTTGCCCGCTCATTCTTGGCAAAGACCACGAGGCCGGATGTCCCGCGGTCAATGCGGTGGACGATCCATACCTTGGCGTGGGACCGGTCCGGCTCCTGTCCGGAGATCAGGTCTTCCTTCCGCTGCATCCGGGCGTTTAGTTTGACATAGGCATTCAGGATGGCGTAGAGGGTCTGTTCCTTCTTCCCGCTTTTGGCGGCGGAGCCGCGCGAGGTGGAGATGGTCAGAAGGCCGGATGGTTTGTCGGCGATGAGATAGTCCTTGTCTTCATAGACGATTTTCACGCCGCTGCTCTCCACTTCTTCCCGCGCATCCTCGCGTGTGGCCCGGGCGATGGAAATCCCCTTCGGGAGGATGACCACTTTGTCCCCCGGAAAGAGTGGCTGGTCGAAGGCCGTGCGGGTCTCGCCGTTGACCTGGACCTGCCCCTTGGACAGCATGTTTTTCACGCTGGTCCGGGAACGTTCCGGGAAAAGGCTGATCAGGTATTTCAGCAGGGGACCGTCGCTCTGGACGGTAAAAGACTGTCCGATCATAATTCTTCGATGCATTCGTGGAGCTCTTTGGGCAGGAGCGTCAGGAAATAGTCCAGCATGCCGTGCGGAATCAGGATGGTCTCCAGAGACTCACAGTCGTCAAAGGCGTCTTCCCCGATGACTTCAAGCTCCCGTCCGAGGCGGATCTGGTACAGGTTGATACAGCCCTGGAAGGCCCGCTCGCCGATGACTTTCACGCCGGCGGGAAGGGTGATGCGTTCCAGTTGCCAGCAGTCGCAGAAGGCCTCGTCGCCGATATACAGGAGGCTTTTGGGCAGGCGGATGGTCTCCAGGAAACCGCATTCCCGGAAACAGCCTTCGCCGATGTGGGTCAAGCTGGCGGGCAGATGGATTTTCTCCAGGAAAGAGTTGCGCTCTTCCAGCGGGATTTCCTGTCCCAGCGGGGTGTCGGCCATGTAATCCTGGAAAGCGAAAACCTCGTCGCAGAGGATCTCGCAGCCCTGCTCGACCCATACCTCTGAGGGAAAACCCTCCGCATCCAGCAGTTTCCGTCCGTCAGCGGAATAGGACACGCGGTTTTCATCGTCCCAGCGGTCCTCGGCTTTTTCCTTATCGAGGGCCAGGGTGGACGTCTGCAGAATCGCTTCGAGTGTCATATCAGAAGGCTTTCAAGAATTCAAGGTCCTTTTTGAGAATGATTTTCGGCTCCATTTCGGCCACTTTCTGGAACAGTTTGAACTGCCAGGCCGGGGAGAGATAGACGGCATTCTCATGCTTCCCCTTCCGCCACCACTTATAGAAGGCGATCGGGTCGGTATCGTAGGGAATCCGGGCGCGGACCTCGCTGGAATAGCCCGGGAAATCAATCATCATGTTCAAGCCGGTGATGCGGCGGTAATACTCATAATCTGCCCGGCGGAGTTTGGAAACCAGCGGCCCCATGACCTCGTACGGGTCCACCTGCAGGACTTTTTCCTTCACGATCATCTTGTGGATGCGCACGGGATCCACCAAGAGCCACTCCCCGATTTTCAGGGTCTTCTGTTCCCCCTCGCATTCCAGAGAAAGGTAATCCGAGGAGAAATAGATTTTTTCGCTGTCAATCGGGTAGCTGTCCATAAAAACTCTGACTAATTGGTGCAAATATATGAAAAAATTTGTAAATTTGCGAATAAAACCTTTTTAAACACACTCTGATATGATTTACAAGATTATTGACATCCAGGGGATCGGCCCCGTGTATGCAGAAAAACTGGTTGCTGCCGGTATTGAAACCGTGGATCAACTGCTCGCCAAAGGCGCTGACGCCAAAGGCCGCAAGGCCCTTGAAGAGGCGACGGGCATTCGTCACGACCTGATCCTGACCTGGGTCAACCATGCTGATCTGTTCCGCGTCAAGGGTGTCGGCCCTCAGTTCTCCGAGCTGCTCGAAGCCGCCGGCGTGGACACCGTGAAGGAACTCCGTGGCCGCAATGCCGCGAACCTCGCCGCCAAGATGGCCGAAATCAACGAGGCCAAGCATCTGTGCAAGCGCACCCCCGTTGAGAAGGAAATCCAGAAGTACATCGATGCGGCAAAGGAACTCGAGCCGGTCGTTAGCTACTAGGATTTCATTATAATAGACTGTCCTATTCTTCTCCTGTGGCCCCGCTCGGCCTCACAAAGAATAGGACAGTCTATTATGATATCCAGTAGATAATAAAAAATGGTGGGGCCGTAAGCCGGGTTCTGTTTTTGAATCTGTCATTTATCTGGCGCAACCTACCCCCTGGCATCGGACGGGCAGCCCTCATCTGCCAGTATATTTGGTCTTGCAGGCCCGTCGCCGTACCCGGTGTGCGTCGCCGCACGCCGTCGTGGGCTCTTATCCCGCGTTTTCACCCTTACCCAAAACAAGTTGGGCGGTTTTTTTCTGTTACGGTCGAAGAAGATTGCTCCCCTCTGTGCTTTCCACAGGCGGGTGCCCTTTCCTGCCCGGACTTTCCTCACCGCCCGAAGGCGGCGCGACAGATCGTCCCACCATTCGCTTGCAAAGGTAGGAAAAAAAACGTAGATTTGCATGCTTTTACGATGAAGTTGCATCTTGTCATAGGGCTTCTGATGACCGTCTGCGCCTGCGGCAGCGCCCAGGTGCGGGAGTACCGCGTCAAGGTTACGGGGGAATATCCCCATGATACCGGCGCCTATACCCAGGGGCTCTTCTTCCATGACGGAACCTTGTACGAAACCACGGGACAGTGGGGGGAGAGTAGCCTCCGGAAAGTGGAGGTGGAAAGCGGGAAAGTTCTGGAAAAGAAGGACTTCGGAAAGAAATACTTTGTGGAAGGATCCGTCGTTTTCGGCGGTGAACTCTATGTGCTGACCTGGACGAACAAGCTCTGTTTCCGGCACAATCCCGAGACGCTGACCTATCGTTCCACCCTGGGCTATCCCCGGGAAGGCTGGGGGCTGACAACGGACGGGAAGCAGCTCATCGCCAGCGACGGCAGCGCCTACCTTTATTTTATGGACGCGGAGCTCAGGACCCGGCGGAAAGTGAAGGTGACCCTCGACGGGAGGCCGATCCGCCTGCTAAACGAGCTGGAATACATCGACGGGAAGATTTGGGCCAACGTCTATACGAGCGATCTCGTTGTCATCATCAACCCCGCCGACGGAAAGGTGACCGCCACGGTGGACTGCAGCGGGCTGCTGCCCGCCCGGCTGCGAACGGAGCGGACGGATGTGCTGAACGGCATTGCCGTCGACAAAGATGGAAAGATTTATCTGACAGGAAAATACTGGCCCCGGATGTACCGGGTGGAGCTGGTGAAAAAATAACATTTTTGGGGGTATCGGGCGGATGAGCGCCCGGTTGAGAAAGACCCTTTGAACCTGATGCGGCTCATACCGCCGGAGGAAACAAAATGAAAAGAACCGTACTGATTGCGGCAGTTCTTGTTCTGCCGCTCTGTGCCTGGGCACAGGATCCGGAACGACTGGATTCCGTCGTCGTATCCACAACCCGCGCCGGGGAGCATACCCCGGTTGCTTTTTCATCCCTGAACAAAGCGGAGCTTCGCGCGGGGTCTCCCGCGAATTCCCTGCCCATGACCCTGCAGCTGCTGCCTTCGGTGGTGACCTACAATGAAGGCGGGACCGGCCTGGGCAATTCATCCATGACCATCCGGGGCGTCAAGGGCTCCCAGATCAACGTCACCCTGAACGGCATCACCCTCAATGACGCCGAGTCCCAGGAGGTGTTCTGGGTCAATATCCCCGCGCTCGGCAGCATGCTCTCCCATGTCCAGGTCCAGCGCGGCCTCGGAACGAGCGCCAACGGGGCCGGAGCTTTCGGAGCCAGCATCAACATGAATACGGACTTTGTCGGGAAGCGTCCTTCGGGAGAAGTGTCCATGGGAGGCGGCTCCTACGGGACTTTCCTCGCCAGCGTCTATGGTTCCACCGGGCTGAGCCCGGACGGATTCTATGGCTCCGTATCCTACAACCGGGGAACCACGGAAGGTTACATCCGGAACGGTTTCGTCCAGAGCCACTCGGCCTTTGTGACCCTGGGCTGGCTGGGCGGCCGGAATTCCGTGCGCATGACCTGGTTGATGGGCAAGCAGCGGAGCGGCATCACCTGGGACGGCATTTCGCTGGAACAGTACGAAAAAGACCGCCGCTACAACGAGGCGGGGGAGTATGAGGATGCCTTCGGCAATATCCATTACTACGACAACCAGACGGACAATTACCTCCAGCACCATCTCCAGTTGAACTGGACCCATGCTTTCACGGGACGCTGGCGGTGGAGCAATACCTTCAATTATACTTTTGGGGAAGGCTATGACGAGTATTACAAGGTGGGAAAGAAACTTCCGAATTACGGCTATCCGGAAAGCGGAAAGAGTGACATGATTTACCGGAAAGAGATGGGGAACGACCTCTTTGTCCTGAATTCCGATCTGCGTTACCGCCGGGAACAGCTGGAAGTGACCATGGGAGTGAATCTTTCCCATTACAGCGGCCGGCACTGGGGAACCCTGCTCTGGGCCCAGACCCTCGGTGATGCGTATGATTACGCGTCGCTCAATGCCAAGGACTCCTGGTACCGGAACATCGGTCTGAAATGGGACGGCGGTCTTTTCGCCCGGGCGGAATACCGGCCGCTGGAGGCCCTGACGGTCTATGCCGATCTCCAGGGCCGGCTGATTACCTACGATTTAACCGGTGTGGACGACGACTGGATTTCCTATGGGAAAAACGAGGCGGACCGAATGAATTACAAGCGTTTCTGGCCTTTTTTCAATCCGCGTGCCGGCGTGACGGGGCAGTGGGGAGCGCACAAGGCTTTCTTCTCGGCGGCTTTCGGACACCGGGAGCCCGGCCGTGGCGACATCAAGGAAAACGTCAAGGGAGAGATGGCGGATATCCGGCCGGAGAAGATGCTGGATGTGGAACTGGGCTACCAGCTGCACCTCCCCAAGGTCACGGCCTCGGTCAATCTCTATGCGATGGAGTATTGGGATATGCTGCTGGAGACCGGGCGGCTGTCTTCGTCTGGCTATGCCATCAAAGAGAACTTGCCGCGTGCCTGGCGGCGGGGCGTAGAACTCGCGGCAGCCTGGACCCCGGTGCCCTGGGCCCGGCTGGACGGAAATCTGACCCTGTCCATGAACCGGATCGGCGGCCATACCGAATATGTCGCGGCCTATGAATACGAGACGGAGCCGGAGTACGTGGAGGAGCAGCTTCCGAGCGAACAGATTGTCTATGGGGCGACGCCCATGCTGCTGTCCCCGTCGGTAGTCGCCATGGGCCGGATGGAGGTCAAGCCCTACCGGAACATTGCCCTCGCCCTCTCCGCCAAGTACGTCGGAAAGCAGTATCTGGACAATACCGGCCGGGAGGATTTCTCTGTCCCGTCCATCTTGACCGCGGACCTTTCGGCCTCGTGGGCGCTCTCTTTCGGAGGCAAGACGCTGACCCTTTCGGCCTACGTCAACAATCTGTTCAACTCCCTCTACTATGCCAGTGGATGGCGCTGGGAAGCCTATTATTTCGAGAAAGGAAAACCGCATGACCTGGAGAAGTCCTGGACCGGCGGTGTGGGCGTCTATCCCCAGGCTCCGGCCCATTTCATGTTCAAGGCAAGCCTGGCATTTTAACTTATTTCTTAAGAATTTTTAATAAGTTAAATTTAATTGAAAAATTTTGTGAATTTAAAAAATGGGCTTATATTTGCAATTGAAAAAACAAGCAGGGGATGATTAGTAAAGTTTTTTAAGAATTGTTTTTTCAGAGGACGACTCTTCTAATAAACATAATTAACCTTCTTCAAGGTAATACACTACTAACTAACCGGGTTAAAGCCTCGCAGGGATTGCGAGGCTTTAAACATTTTCATCCAGAAGGCCGGGACGGCGTTCCCGGGTCCGCTGGATGGCCTGTTCGTCCTGCCAGGCGCGGATCAGTTTGGGGTTGCCGCTCAGCAGGACTTCGGGGACGTCCCAGCCATTGAAGGAGGCGGGGCGGGTATAGACCGGCGGGGAGATGAGTCCCTCCTGGAAACTGTCGCTCAGGGCGGAGGTTTCGTCCGTCAGTACGCCGGGAATCAGGCGGATGATGCTGTCGGCTAGGAGCGCGGCCGGGATCTCGCCCCCCGAAACGACAAAGTCCCCAATGGAAATTTCCCGGGTCACGAGATGCTCCCGGATCCGTTCGTCGATGCCTTTGTAATGGCCGCAGAGGATGATGATGTTCTCCTTGAGGGAGAGTTCGTTGGCGATTCCCTGGTCCAGGATCTCGCCGTCCGGGGCCATGTAGATGACCTCGTCGTAATGCCGCTCGGCCTTGAGCTCTTCAATCATCCGGAAGACCGGTTCCACCATCATCACCATGCCGGCGTCCCCGCCGTAACAGTAGTCGTCTACCGTCAGGCGCGGTCCGAGCCCGTACTTGCGGATATTGTGGACATGGATCTCAACGAGGCCTTTCTTGACGGCACGGCCAGGGATGGAATGGGACAGCGGACTCTCAAGGAGTTCCGGAACGACGGTGAGGATATCGATACGCATCTTTCAGACTTTACGACTGCAAAATTAGTGTTTATTACGGAATTGTGGAAATTTTCCGTATATTTGCAGTTCGTACGCCCGTATGCGCGTACGCATATTGTTAAACTATTGAACTTCTGTCATCATGAATGAAGAAACGAAGCCTGAGGTTGTCGAGACGCCCGTCTCCGAGACCACAGATGTAGCACTGCCCAACTTCGCCGAAAAAACGCTCGCCGAACTGTCGTCCCTCTTCCAGGATCTGACCCAGAGCGTGGACCGCATGAAGCGCTCCAAGGAGGCCGAGGCCATCAAGGCCGCCTTCTACAAACTGCTCTCCCGGGAGAAAACCGCGGCAGGGGAGGATGGACTGATCAGCGACGACCCCGTCAGTGAGGAAGAAGCGGCCGAGAGTCCGCTTTCAGCGATTGAAGCGGCATTCAAGTCCCTCTATGCCGATTACAAGAAAGAGCGGGCGGAATTCAACCGTCAGCAGGAAGCCGAGCGCGAGGAGAATCTCACGCGCAAGCAGGCGGTCATCGAAGAGTTGAAGGCCCTGGTAGAGAACCAGGAAGATATGAAAGACGCCTTCCCGAAGTTCCGGGAGATCCAGGACCGCTGGAGAGAAATCGGTCCGGTGCCCCAGCAGAATTTCCGGGATATCAACGATACTTACCAGCACTATGTCGAGCAGTTCTATGACCTGGTCCAGATCAACCGGGAACTCAGGGATCTCGACTTCAAGAAGAATCTGGAGGCCAAGACGGCCTTCTGCGAGGCGGCTGAGAAACTCTCGGAAGATGAGGATGTCATCGCCGCCTTCAAGGAACTGCAGAAACTCCATGAGCAGTGGAAGGACCTCGGTCCCGTGGCCCGGGAATACCGCGATGCCATCTGGGAGCGCTTCCGTGCAGCGACGGCCGTGATCAACAAACGCTACCAGGCTCATTTCGAAGGGGTGAAAGAGCAGCAGGCCGAGAACCTGAGCAAGAAGCAGGCACTTTGTGAAAAGGTGGAAGCGATTGCTGCACAGGAGATTACGTCTTCCTCTCAGTGGAATACCCTCTCCAAGGAGATTGAAGCCCTTCAGGCCGAGTGGCGCACCATCGGTTTTGCGACCCGCAAGGACAACCAGAAAATCTATGAGCGTTTCCGCGCCGCCTGTGATGCCTTCTTTGAACACAAGCGCCTCTTCTATAGCGAGTTCAAAGACAGCATGAATGAGAATATGGACAAGAAGCTGTCCATTGTCGAGCAGGCGGAGGCGCTGAAGGACAGCACGGCCTGGAAGGAGACGACCGAAAAGATCATCGAACTGCAGAAGCAGTGGAAGGAGATCGGCGCTGTTCCGCGCAAAAAGTCCGAGGCGCTCTGGAAACGGTTCCGGTCTGCCTGTGATGCCTTCTTTGCCGAGCGTGACAAGCACGGCCGGCCGGAGAATGACTTCTATGCCAATCTGCGGGCGAAGAAAGCCCTGATTGCAGAAATCGAGGCCTATGAGCATGCCGGAGCCGAAGAGGATCGCGCTGCCCGCGAAGCTTTTGTCGAACGCTGGAATGCCATCGGTTTCGTCCCGTTCAAGGAGAAAGAAGCCGTCGGCGAGGCGTACAAGGCTGCATTGCAGGCGAAATTCCCGTCCTTCAAGGGGGGACGCCGTGAGGCTGCGCCGCGCTCAGAACGCCGTCCGCTGACGGAGAAAGACCGTCTGGTCCAGAAGTTCCATCAGCTTCAGCAGGATATCCAGACCTATGAGAACAATATCGGATTCTTCGGCCTCTCCAAGGGGGCGGAGACCCTCAAGGCGCAGATGCAGGAGCGCATTGACGCCGCCAAGGAGGAACTCCTCGCCCTCCGGGACAAGATCCGTCAGATGGACCAGGCAGAAACGGAAGAGTAGATTGTATGGATAAAAATTCAATCATCGGCTTTGTGCTGATTGCCCTCGTGATGATGGGCTTCTTCGGATACCAAAGCCGTCAGTACAAGAAACAAGTCGCCTATCAGGCTCAGCTCGATTCCATCGCAGCCGTAGAGCAGTTCCGTGCCGACAGCGCCCGTGCCGCCTACCTTCAGGAACATCCGGAAGACACCGTCGCAGTAGCGCCCCAGAGCGCTGCGGCCCCGGTTTTCTCGGATTCGCTGCTGAATGCGGCGGTTGCGGGAGATGAACAGCTGATCACCCTGTCCAACGACCGCCTGGAAGTCGTCCTGACGACCAAGGGCGCCCAGCCCTACAGTGTCAAAGTCCTCGGTTACCAGACGTACCAGAAGGAGGACCTGTACATCCTCCAGGGCGGGAAGACCCGTATGGGATTTGTCATCTATGCGCCGCGGGCGGTGGACAGCCGTCTGCTGAATTTCAGTTATGTCCCGGAGGCCTCTTCGGATTCGACGGCCGTGATGCGGCTCGTTTTCTCGAACGGCGGTTACATCGAGCAGAAATACACCCTGTCCGCGAATACGTATTCGCTGAACGAGACCCTTTCCTTCGTGGGGATGCAGGATCTGATTCCGCGGAACATCAATACCTTTGACCTGCAGTTCGATGCCGTGATTCCGCGCATGGAGAAAGGCTTCAAGAACGAGAGCCAGTATTCCCGCTTGAATTACTATTTCCCGGACACGAACAAGCCGGAGAATATCGGGAACGGCCGAAAGGGGTCAAAGCGTTTCGACAACCGGATCGAGTGGTTCGCCTTCCAGCAGCAGTTCTTCTCGGCCATCGTCCGGGCTCCGCAGTATTTCACGGCGGGGGACTTCTCCATTGATTTCCTGCCGAAGGACAATCCGGAAGGGGATTTGATGAGCTGCAGCGCGAAGATGCGTGCGGATGTGCGTTCCGCCGAGCGGATCGAGATTCCGCTGGAGTACTACTTCGGGCCGAACGACTTCAAGGGCCTGAAAGCCTATGGCCATTCATATGAGAAAGTGATTCCGCTGGGCGGTAAATGGATCGGCTGGTTTACCAAGTGGGTGATTATCCCGCTCTTCGATTGGCTGAGCCAGTTTATCAAGAGCTTCGGCATCATCATCCTGCTGATGACCCTCTTCATCAAGATCGTGGTTTTCCCCTTCGCTTACAAGAGTTACTCTTCTTCCGCGAAGATGCAGGCGCTCAAACCGCTGATGGACAAGATCAATGAGAAGTATCCCAAGCAGGAGGATGCGATGAAAAAGCAGCAGGAAACGATGGCCCTGTACCAGAAGGCGGGGATTTCGCCGATGGGGGGCTGTCTTCCGATGCTGCTCCAGATGCCGATCCTCTGGGCCATGTTCCGTTTCTTCCCGGCATCCATCCAGCTGCGGCAGAAGCCTTTCCTCTGGGCGGAGGACCTGAGTGGCTATGACGATGTGATCCACTGGGGAACGAGCATCCTGGGAATGGACCATATCTCGCTGTTTGCGCTCCTGATGGCCCTGTCGATGTTCTTCTATTCCCGTATCACGATGCAGAACCAGTCGACGGGAAATGATCCGAATGCACAGATGATGCGTTTCATGTCGCTCTACATGATGCCGGTCATGATGTTCTTCATCTGTAACAACCTCTCCTCCGGTCTTTCCTATTATTATCTCCTTTCGAACCTGATTACGATGCTGGAGACCTGGGTGATCAAGAAGTGGTTTGTCCATCCGGAAGAAATTCTCGCGAAGGTGAAGGCAGCGGGGGACAAGCCGGCGCCGAAGTCGAAGTGGCAGCAGCGGCTGGAGGAAGCGCAGAAGATGCAGCGGGAGATGGAAAAGCAGAAAGCCAAGAACAAAAAGCGGTGATTGCTGAGCGCATATCCGAGATTACAACGGCGCTGCCCCAGGGGGTGGCGCTCGTTGCAGTATCCAAGTTCCATCCCGTGGGGCGCCTTCGGGAGGCGTATGAGGCCGGACAGCGCATCTTCGCGGAAAGCCGGCCGCAGGAACTCGCAGCGAAAGTGCCTCAGCTACCGGACGATATCTCGTGGCATTTCATCGGTCACTTGCAGACCAACAAGCTGAAACTGGTGCTGCCCTATGTGTCGCTGGTCCAATCGGTGGACTCTGTCCACCTTCTGGAAGCGATTGACCGCTGGGGGGCGCAGAACGGCCGGGTCATCGACGTTTTGCTGGAAGTCCATATCGCTTCGGACGCGACCAAGCAGGGCTTTTCCCCGGAAGAAATCATGGCCATTACCGCGGCCGAAGGCCGTGGGAGGGGTCGCGAAGCGACGGCCAACGATGGTTCACGCCCGCAGACGGAGGCAGAATATGGTCATGTCAGGCTCCGGGGACTGATGGGAATGGCGACGCTGACGGAGGATGAAACGGTCATCGAGCGTGATTTCCAGCGCATCCAGGACCTGTTTGAGGCCGTGAAGGCGGCGCATCCGGATTGGCGCTGGTTCGACCAGCTGTCCATCGGCATGTCCGGCGACTGGCCCATTGCCCTCCGGCATGGGGCCACGATGGTCCGCATCGGGACGGATATCTTCGGTCCGCGCGAATATTGAACAAAAAAAAGCGGCTCGCTCTGAGCCGCTTTTCTTTTCTGTGGTGGTTTCTTACTTGGTGATCACCTTGGCCATTTCGCAGACCTTGTTGCTGTAACCCCACTCATTGTCGTACCAGGCGCAGACCTTCACGAAAGTCGGGTCGAGCTGGATACCAGCCTTCACATCGAAGATGGAAGTGCGGGCGTCACCGCGGAAGTCGGTGGCGACAACAGCCTCGTCGGTGTAGCCGAGAACACCCTTGAGTTCGCCTTCGGAAGCAGCCTTCATGGCGGCGCAGATCTCGTCGTAAGAAGCAGCCTTCTCGAGTTCGACAGTCAGGTCGACGAAGGAAACGTCAGAGGTAGGAACACGCAGGCACATACCGGTCAGTTTGCCGTTGAGTTCCGGGAGAACCTTGCCGACAGCCTTGGCGGCACCCGTGGAGGACGGGATGATGTTCTCGAGGATACCGCGGCCACCGCGCCAATCCTTCTTGGAAGGACCGTCAACG
>JAEEGL016300465.1_pt1 | contig 28839 bp, 23 predicted proteins | sample 9134231 | NCBI WGS metagenome assembly JAEEGL01 (sample SAMN16246548, study PRJNA631951) | gut metagenome | biome: gut microbiome; feature: rumen; material: fiber-attached | host: Bos | place: Iran: Karaj | collected 2018-10 | reverse complement strand
TTAGATAAATCTAGATAATCACTTAACCAATTCTTAGAAACCTTCATTTTACTTCTCCTCCTTGAACTGATTTAGGAATCTTAAATCATTTGTATAGAAATTTCTAATATCATCAATCTTATATTTCATCATTGTGATACGTTCAACTCCGATACCAAATGCAAATCCTTGAATTTCCTTAGGGTCATATCCACACATTCTAAGTACGTTATCATTAACCATACCAGCACCTAATACTTCAATCCAACCAGTATGCTTACATGTGTTACAGCCCTTACCACCACATAAACCACAAGATACATCAACCTCAACTGATGGTTCAGTGAATGGGAAGAATGATGGACGAAGTCTAATATTTCTATCAGCTCCTAGCATCTTTCTAAACATTTCAAGTAATGCACCCTTTAAATCACCTAATGTGATGTCCTTACCTAAAACTAAACCCTCACATTGCATGAATTGATGAGAGTGAGTTGCATCATCGGCATCTCTTCTATAAACCTTACCTGGACAAATAATCTTAATAGGCTCTCCCTTTTCCTCAAGCATTGTTCTTACTTGAACTGGAGAAGTTTGGCTTCTTAATAATAATTCAGGATTAATATAGAATGTATCTTGCATATCTCTTGCAGGATGTCCCTTTGGAAGATTTAATTTTTCGAAGCAGTATTCGTCTGTTTCAATTTCAGGTCCTTCTGCAACCTTATAGCCCATACCAACGAATAAATCCTCTAAATCCATAATTGTTTGATTAAGTGGATGAATTCCACCAGTAGGAAGCTTATATCCTGGAAGTGTAACATCAATTGTTTCACTTTCTAGCTTTTTACTTACAATCGCATCCTCGATTGCCTTTTTCTTGTTTTCAAAGAAAGCCTCTAGATCTTGCTTAATCTTATTAGATTTCATACCAATTGCTTTCTTTTCATCAACTGTTAATGACTTCATGTTAGCCATAATTGAAGCTATGATACCCTTCTTACCTAGGTAATTAGCTTTTCTTTGTTGAAGCTCGTTTAAATCATCAACATCCTTCATTTCATTTTCGGCATCATTTAATATACCGTCTAACTTTTCTAGTTCTTCCATTTTATCCCTCCAATAAAAAAGTCCTTAAAGCATAATGCTCTAAGGACGAATAAACCGCGGTACCACCTTAGTTCTATATCAATAGTGATATAGCACTCAATTAATCTGTAACGTAGATATACGGGGAAATTCCCAGCTCCTAAGGTGAATTCATAGACGATTTACTTAGAAATATCTCACCATACTATTTCTTCTCTTTTAAGTAAATTTATTATCTATTACGGCCTTAATCTTTGCCATTAAAAACAACAATATTATAATCGAATTATTTAATATAATCAAGAATAGAATTAACTATTCTTATATTGAAGCTCATATAAGTCATAGTACATGCCATGTTTATCTAAAAGTTCATTATGAGTACCCATTTCAACTATCATACCCTTATTTAATACTATTATCTTATTAGCATTTTTGATAGTTGATAATCTGTGGGCAACAATTAGCATTGTTCCTACATTTCTCATCTTATTAAGTGAGTCTTGAATTAATACTTCAGTTTCAGTATCAATATTCGCTGTTGCCTCATCTAGAATCATTACATTTGGCTTATGAACAATAGTTCTTGCGAAAGATAGTAATTGGCGTTCACCCTGACTAAAGTTAGCTCCTCTTTCCATAACCTTATAGTCAAGTCCACCATCTAATCTATCAACTAGCTTATCAGCATTAACATATTTGATAGCCTCGTATATTTCATCATCTGTGATGCTTTCTTCTCTTAATGTAATATTATTTCTAATATCACCTGAGAATAAGAATACATCCTGAAGCATTTGACCTATTTTCTTTCTTAATGATGCTATCTTTATTTTCTTAACATCAATTCCATCTATCCTTATTTCACCCTTTTGAATTTCATAATTTCTAACAATTAAGGATAGAATTGTAGTTTTACCTGCACCTGTTGCGCCAACGAAGGCTACAGTTTCCTTTGGATTAATAGTAAATGAGACATCCTTTAATATCCATTCATTCTCATTATATCTAAACCATACATGATCAAATTCTATTTTACCTTCAATAGAATCAAGCTCTATTCCATCATTATAATTAATAGAAGGCTTTTCATCTAATATTTCAAATATTCTTTCTGATGCTGCAAATGATGATTGTAAAATATTAAATTGATCTGCGATTTGTTGAATCGGGTTAAAATATAAATCTATATAACCATAGAATTTAACATATGATGTAACAGTAAGTCTACCTGCCCCAATTAATAAATATCCTCTATATAGTATTAGCATTTGAGTTAATACATATATACAGTATATGAATGGTCTAAATAGACCCATAATGACTACTTCCTTTACTGACTTCTTTTTGTAGTCATCATTCTTTTCTTTAAATTCATTTAGCTTCTTATCCTCTTGATTAAAGATTTGAGTAATCTTCATACCAGATAAATTCTCAGATAAGAAAGTATTAATATTTGATACACAGCCACGTACTAAACGATATTGCTTACGAGCAAATATCTTAAATAGTACATATGATACTACTAATACTGGAGTTGCAATCATAATATATAGGAATAATATTGGTGATAGAATAATCATTATTACAATAACCGCAATAATAGTTACTATATACCTTAATAGATTTACAATAACTGTTGTGTATAAATCATTTATTGCATTTATATCAGATGTAACTCTTGTTACAAGCTTTCCAACTGGAGTTTTATTTATTTGAGCAATTGATAAATTCTCAATATGAGTAAATACATCCTCTCTAATATTTAATACTACCTTTTGTCCTGCCTTTTGAAGTATCATCGATGAAAAATAATTTATAACTGATGCTACTAGCAAAAAGCCTAGGAAGACCATAAATAGTAAAAATACCTTAGAAAGCTTTTCTTGGTTAGTTAGCTCAACACTTGCAAGTGCTCCAATTACCTCTCCTTCTAAGTAGGCAGGCATTAATTGAGCCGCAACTACAAGTAGTGTTAATACTATAGCGAATATAAATTCCCAAATATAAGGACGGGCATATTTTAATAGTCTTTTAATAATTACACTATCCTTATATTTCTTGATATGCTTATTATCATCATATCTCATCTATATCACCTCCAATTTTCTCTTCTAATGATTGAAGGTGAACCATTTCCTGATATAAAGGTGATGTCTCTAAAAGCTCACTATGTGTACCAATAGCTACAACCTCACCCTTATCCATAACAATGATTTTATCTAAATCTGAAACAGTTGATATTCTATGAGCAATCATAATAGTGGTTTTACCACGTCTTAAGGTCTTTAGATTATCTAAAATATTCTTTTCTGTTTTAGTATCTACTGCGGATACTGAATCATCAAATATTAATATTTCAGGATTCTTAACTATTGCACGTGCTATAGATAATCTTTGCTTTTGACCACCAGATAGAGTTACTCCACGCTCTCCAATAACTGTGTCATATTTATCAGTAAATTCAACTATACTACTATCTAGGTCTGCAAGCTTCGCAGCCTTTTTTATGTCCTCATAATCAGCTTTAGAAACTGAAAATGAAATATTATTTGCGATAGTATCAGAGAATAAGAAATTATCCTGTGGTACATAGCCTATCGCATCTCTTACCTTCTTTATAGGTAGATGCATAATATCATTTCCACCAATTAATAGCTCATTTTCATTTATGTTATAGGTTCTAAGTAATAAATCAACTATTGTAGTCTTACCACAACCAGTTTTACCAATAATACCTACCATTTCACCCTTATTAATCTTAAATGAAACATTATTTAAAATAATATTATTACTATCAGGATACTTAAATGATAAATTCTTAAATTCAATATCACCCTTTATTGAATCAATATCAATTACATCCTCATCCTTAACATCAATTTTAGAATCTAAGAATTCTTCTATTCTCTTATATGATGCTTTAGCTTGAGATAATACTGTAATTAAGAATGATACTGCCATAAATGGCCATACTAAAATATTAAAATATCCTATAAATTCAAATAGATTACCAGTTTTAAATACATTGCCATTAAACTCAAAATTATTAATAACTAAATAAGATCCAAAGAATAATAATATTCCAATTATTAATGAAATTATCGCAGTTAATAATACATTAAGTATTGTTGAATATCTTACATAATTAATATTCTTCTTATAATAATCATTATTAAGCTTTTTGAAATGTCTTATTTCATGTATTTCCTTAACAAAGGCTTTAATAACTGAAATACCAGAGAAATTCTCTTGAGAGAAATCAGATATATTATCATATGCCTCTTGGCGTAGTTTAAACTTCTTTTCCATAACTCTACTTACAATTATAGAAACACCACCAATTAAAGCCATAGGAACCATTGACACAAGGGCAAGTAACCAGTTACAGCTAAACATTCTGAATAATGCTAAAGCACCTAAGAATAAAGCATCAACTAAGCTAACCATACCTATACCAAATTGTTGTCTTATAGCCTGTAGGTCATTAGTAAAAAGTGCCATTAAAGCTCCAGTCTTATGCTCCTTATAAAACTGAGTAGATAGCTTTTCTGAATGACTAAATAAATCAAATCTTAGATCAGACTCAATTCTTACAGAGGCACCTAATATCATATAACGCCATAGGAAGCGTCCAAAGAACATTACAGCCGCGATTATGCCAAGTCTAATCATTAGCCACATCATTTTATTAGAATCACTAAAAATGGTACTGTCCTCAATACCATTAATGATTTCACCACACACCTCGGGTATTTCAAGCTGGAAATAGTCAACGGCTATTAACGCTATTACACCAAGAATAAAAAAGATGGCATATATTCTATAAAATTTGTTGACATACTTTCCAAATAACATAACAAATTCACCAACAATTATTATATCTTAATATAATAAATATAGCAAACAAGCAAGAAAAAAATCCTTAAAACACTTTAAGGATTTTATCAATTAATTATTCTCTTTTATAACATTATGGCTTCCTTTTTAGTCGTATTAATTGGATTTAACGATGAAAAATCCTAGAGATAATGAAATCCAAATACTATTTTTCGCTAAAATGATTATAAAGTATGTAACAAATTAATAATATAACTCCTGCGCCTAAAGAAATAAGGAATGTTAACAATTTTTCTTCTACTACCTGTAATATTGCAAGTATTAATAAAATAATTGTTAATGCTGCATTTACAATTCTTCCAATGTAGGCATATTTCTTATCAATTCTTTTTACATCATCCTCAAGTAAGTAATCTAATATACTTAAATTCTCAAGAAGTTCAGCTTGAGAAACACTAATTACAAAGTTCTTTATTAAATCGACATAAATCATATTTAAATTGTATACATTTGTAGTAACATCGAAAAAATATGTAGCTATTTGTTTCTTTACATGCATGATATCATTTTTAATGCTATCTCTTTTTTCTTTGTAATTAATATTAGAATTCTTATCATCGTATTCTTGAATCTTCAATGTAATTTTTTCATTTTCATATTCGCAAATAATTGCTTGATTTAAGGCAATCAAGAATAAGTAATTATAATTTGTGCTGAAGCTTTCTTTAAATCTATCCTTTAATTTATTAGTACTTCTAATATAATTTAGACCTCTAATATTTGTTGAATAAATAGCTTCATCATAAATCCACTCATCCTTAACCTTCACAACCTTTGTAGTAAGACAGTTTGATAATTTGTTAGTTGTTTCAATTTTTAATTCTTTATTACTATTTGCTTCATCTATAACAAATAGTGATGATGCAACTCTTGGGTCATATATTTTGATATCGCCTTTTATTTTTAAATTATCATTAAGTAATTTAACAATGCCATTTTCCTTAGTTAAGTCTGTCATCTTCTTTAGTGCTTGGAAAAAGTCAGCATTTATTTTAACTAGCGAATCAAAATACTCATCCATTTTTTCATTCTTTACATCAAAAATAGTTTTAATACGTAAATACTTAATTTTAGAATATTTGTATTCTTCCTTATTATCTAAATTTGGAAAACAAATAAGCTCAGCCTCAGAGTCATAGCTAAAATCAATCTTTATATTAAAATTCATATTCTTAATAACACTTATATCATTAAGCTTTCTTACTCTTATTTTATCTAAAATTATTTTTACATTTGATCGTAAATATTCACTTGAAATATCTAATCCTAAATCATCACAATCCTCATTTATATCTAATACAACAGGAATGTAATAATAAAATATATTATCAAACATCTTTTCCATCTTTTTTCCTCTATCTCTTTATTATTTATATATAGATTCTATATCAATATTATAAATAAATTTATAATCAAAATACTTAGAATAATCTTTAATCACATCAAAGAAACGTTTCTTTTCTATTAACTCAGCTATTTTCTTACCTTCACTCGGATGTTGACTATTAGCGTTATCTCTTATAATTTTAGCAACTTCCATTATTAAATAGACTGAAAGCTTATTATTAAAGAATTCTTTATTAACAAATGCATCCTCGTTTTTAAATATTATACAAAATTTACGGTATACTTCTTTCTCTTCTATCTTTTTATCTTCCTTATACCAGTAAAAATACTTTTGATTCTTCATTAGTCTTTGAATTATTGTATAAACTATAAAAGAATAATCATACTTTTCATTATATGTATTTAACTTTGAACAATCAAAGGTGAATAAGAAGCTATCATTCATTTCTTTAATTGGAATATATTCTCTTATTATTGATTTTATTTTATCAAAGCTAGAATAAGTATTCTTGCTATTTAGCGAGTCATTAGTTATGTACTCATTTATAAAATCAGGTGAAGAATCTATATATCTAATATTTTCAACCACTCTATTCATCTTAAATGAATAATCAATTGTGTTCCCTAACACAGTTCCTATGCTATCCTGTATTGGGGCATAAAAATAATTATATCTATGTGTTTTATAATCACTAATAAATAAATCAATAGATTTATAATATGGAATTCTCACTCTAATTTCAAAGTATTTATATTCACTAGATATGTATTCATAATCCTTTAAAGCTAAAATATATTTTAAATCATAGTCATCATATACAAATATTTCAACATTTTCATCGTATGAAGAATCAATACTAGCCTTAAAAATATAATTGCCACCTATTTTTACTATTTTAAAATCATCCATAGGTGATTGATTATATTTGCTTTCTAAAAAGCTAACTACCTTCTTTTCTTTTCTGTCATAAAGTGTATATAGCGAAGTATAACCTGTTTTATAATACTCAGGATTTTCAATGCTTGTAACATTTCTATCCATATCATTTCTTAATAGGCCCATTTGAAATGAATTTTTTATGTTTTCATTTAATTTATTTATATCTACACTTGTCTCATTCTCAGGGCTTTCAATCATAATTCCTTTTGGGTGTGCTTTAAGGGAATTTTCATTTATTCTTCTTCCCATTGATAAAACAGAAAATGATTGAGAGTCAACTTGTAAAAGTGAGCTAAACTTAACTGAATTATCAATTGAAGAAACATAAGTTATTTTTCCTATTTCTAATGACCTTTTACCATCATCAGTTATAGAATATATATCATCCATTTTTCTAACTAATCCAATAGTTTCTAAATACTTGATTCTTTCTGTTATAGAATTTGAATTTCCAGGGATAGCCAAATACTTTAATATTTCATTTTTTGATAATCCAATTTTAACAAGCTTCAAAATATGCGTATCTAAGAATTCAAAATCCTCATACACTCTCATTTCCAAATCTACTTTTACAAAATAGATAGGGTAAGGCATCATAAAAAAAGATAAGTCGCTAATATGCTTTTCTACATATTCATTTTCATCATACATTTTTTCAAAAATAAACATATTTTTTAAATCTTTTTTATCGAACATTTAAGCCACCAGCGACATAATCAACGAACATAACATCATACTTGTTATTGTTGTTTTGTCTTCCTTTTTCAACAGCCATATTTAAAAATTTATTAAACTTCTCTATTTCTTTATCCTTATTCTCTTTTACTTTAGATAAGAATTCAAAATTACCAACGCAAATTAATTGTTTCTTACATCTTGATAAAGCAACATTAATTCTTCTAGTTTCCTTTAAAAAGCCAATTTTATTATTTATATTTTCATTTAAGCTACTATCATTACTTCTAACAAATGAGAATATAATCATATCTCTTTCTTGTCCCTGGAAGCTATCTAACGTATTAACAAACCTACTTGCCTTACCATCAAGTATTTTATTTAGTTCTTTAGTTAAATAGTTTACCTGTGATTTATATGGGGCAATAATACCTAAATTATCCTGATCATCAAAAAAGCTTTTACCATCATGTGTAGCGCGATAATCATCATCCTTTGATTTAATGTGATTGATTATTTCCTTTATCACATTAACCTCTTCCTGATTGATATATCCTGTATCACTTTTTTCCTCATATTTTTTAACATCATATAAAACGAAATTACTAGGGAATCCAAATAATGGCTCTTCCTTTTTCTTATCCTCAAAAGCATGATACTCACCATTATAAAATGCTTCTGATAATAAATCACTAATTGATGAAGGCATTCTATATTGTGTATCAAGGTTTACAACATGTAATTTTTTTTCGCTTAAGCTCTTCTTATCAAAATATTTATATAGCATTTCAAAATAGCTAGTATCTAGGTATTTCTTTTCACTATCATCAACTACTACATCCTTTTCTCTTATTATGTCTAAATAAGATGATTCTACTGGTGGGATTTGTTGATAATCACCAACCATAATATAGTTTTCCTTTGCCATAGAAAGCGGAACTAATATGTCATATGGTAGTATTTGACCTGCCTCATCAACTATTACAACATCAAATTCTAATTGCTTGAATGCTTTATTACTTTGAATACCTATACATGTAGCACCTACTACATCGACATGCTCTAAGGATTCTTTATTGAAATCTTCTATGTTTCTACCATTTAAGAAATCATTATATTCATCTAATACCCTTTTTAAAGAAGTCTCTTTTTCTATTTCACTAGAAAATCTTTGAACTAAGTCTTTACTTGAGTGAAAGATAAACTTTAAGATGTCTAGATTTTTTAAACCAAGATTTAGTTCTACTAGCATTTTCGCTTTATCCACAATATAATCAGTAGTCTTTTTGAAATACTTTTTAAATTCATCTAAAAATAAATCACTCTTAACTGAATTATAATCGAATATTCCTGGGATTCTTATCATATCCTTATTCAAATCCTCAAGATTAGATTCGTACTCATTTAATTCACTTTCTAATTTAGCTTTATTATTTATAATGAGCTTTGTAAGCTTTTTAATTCTTAATTTCTTTTTGATGTTTTTAAAGAACAAGAATATTTTAAAGAATAAATTTTCACTTGAAAGATATTTTTCAATACATTCCTTTTCATATAAATAATCACTTATACTTTTGTTAAGCTTATTAATTGAATCTAATTTTTTTTGTAATTCAATCTTTTTATTATCTAGTTTTACTTTAAAACTATTAAATTCTTTATCGAAGTACTCAACTGTTTTGATTCCATTTTTCAAAGCTTCAATGCTTTTTGTGATATTCTTTACATTTTCTTTTGAATTATAAAATATTTGATCTTGAAAGTCGTCTCTATAACAATCAAGCGTTAATTTTTTCATTTCTTCGTTCTTGATTTTTTCTATTGAGCCAACTCTAACACATGAAATCGGACGTCCAACAATATCTTCGTTTTCTTTTTTTATAGAACCCTTTAAAGCATTATCAACAGCCATATTACTCATTGATGTGATTAATACCTTTTTGCCTTTTGATACATAATACTTAATCCAGTCAACTATTACTGTTGTTTTACCTGTACCTGGAGGACCTAAAACCAAAAGACCACTATTATTTAATGCAGCACCTTTTCTAATAGCTTTTTCTTGCTTCTCATTAGGTCTATATTTATGATTTTCGATTATTTCTTCTATTAATTTATCATCCTTATAAAATGCATCATTTTCTTCTTTAAACTTCAAGTATGAATTATTTAATGGACTATAAGGATTAGACTTTAGCTTATATATAGCTTTTTTTCTTATGTTATTTTGAAATGCTGAATATGCATATTCTAGTTTTCCACTTTTAGGAATTAAATCTACATCTATTTCCTCAAATGACAATGTTATTTCTAAATAATCATCAGTATCCTCATATTTCTCCACTTCACCTGAAATACTATTATTTATTTTAAGAAATTTAGTTTGTTTTAATAACGTTATATCATCTACTGGCTTGCAATGAAAAATATAACTAACTATTTTTTGTCTATTGGTTGTTTCTAAAGGCGAAAAGCTATCGTAGCTAAGCATTGATGTTCCTTCGCTGTTTAGCTTTCCAACCATGTATTCTTCGCCTTCTTCATTATCGCTTACTGCATCCTTAATATACTCAAGCTCTTCTTTATACCTTTCATCAAGTTCCTTTATTTTTTCTTTATCCCACTCTTTATTCTTTATATCAAATACTTCAACAATTTTTGAGGATAGCTCATCAATTTTTAATATAGGACACATATAATTTGAATAATCTTTATTCGTAAAAGTCTTTTCTGATTTTCCATCGTTTATATATTCTATATTCAATTTATTAGGAATTATTGTGCATGAATTATATAAAATATCTCTATGTAAATCTCTGTTATCAGTACGTTCATTTGTTAAAGTAATTGACTCAATCTCATCTATATCAGCTAAATTGGTATAAAAATAATGTCCATTAATAAGAACATCAATTATAGTTTTTTCATCCCTAATTTTTATTATAAATATTAGTCGTATTGACTTGTCATCGAACAAATTTAAAAAAGAGGAAAAAGAATTATCATATTTCCTTATAACTGATGTAGTTAAACCAAATGTTAAATTTTCTATTCGATATACATGATCAAATACAAACTTTTCACTCATAAAAACTCCGTTTTATATCTATATTTTAATAGCCAAATTTTCTCTTATAACTTTTCCACATGATGGACAAATTACAAATAAACTATCTATTTGTTCATCACAAATCTTACACTTAACCATAACAGTCTTTCTTTCTAAAGTATGAGCGTAAGTGACTTTAGCTTTTTTTACTCTTTCTTCCCTTTCGGATTCAGCGAGCTTAAGCTCAAGATACTTCTGATTTTTTAAATATCTTCTGTGTCTACTAATTTTTTTATAATAGCCCTTAGCGTCAATTATATTAGTTATTATAGATTCTATAATTAATGCAACTGAGGATATAGCAATTATGGACCAAAAGACAATAGACATCTCAGCAATTATATCTGGTGTGCTAAAAGTAACTATAGTATAAGGAACTATAGTGAATACTAGTATTAATGGATATATAATTGCTTCTATATGTTTCCATAATGAGTTACCAGTATCAAAAAATAAATTACCATCTTCTAAATATATATTTAAAAATCCCAAGAAGACAATTACTATAACAAATAAGCAAACAAATTTTAGTTTTGAGATGTCGCTAAATGAAAAATACAAAAATACACCGCAAGCAATAGATGTAAATAGTACTATAAATAGACTTACAATGCTTAAGTACTCTCTCGCATCAACAGAATAATTATCTGTCTCCTCCATTCCAAATGAAAAGAAAAAACCATAATAAATAATTGCTGCTAGACTAATAAAATATATGATAACAGCATAAGTTTCCAAATCTTTTATGAAACCATTAAATACATTAAAATAGTTTAAGAAAAAGAGAGCTGATAGTATTGTAGTTATTATTAGGTTCACAACACTCTTAGCAGTTACAGTAATTCCCTTAATAGAAAACAAGATAATTAGCGAAACTAAGCCAAAGGCAAATAATATTCCGTTTAAAAATAGAATATTCCATGTGTTTAATATGAAGTTCATCATGCATATAAATGCAAATATTATATTAACTGCCCTGACTATCTTTACCATAAACTATACCCAATAATTATTGTATTCTTTACTATATAAAATTCTTTTTAATATATCATAGAATTCCTTTGATGTAATTCTTTTGTCTTTATCTTCTGACATACATTTTTTATATAAGTTTTCTAACGCAATATAAAGTGGATTCTTTTCTTCAACATCATCAAATTTAGGTTCTTCATCCCATGCTTTAGAATCATAGGATAATAATAAATTTGGTAATTTGCCAAAGTATACTTCATATAGCATTATTCCTAATACCTGAACATCTGTTTTAAGTGTTAGTGCTTTAAGAGTTCGATGCTCAAATGTTCTATATTCTTTAGTATTATCGTTTTCTATTCCAAATATAAAGCTATTTCCAAAATCAATTAAGATAACATCATTAAATGTAATTGGTCCCTGCTTCTTTTCTAGGATTATTACATTTTCAGGTTTTAAATCCAAATGCTTGATTGTTTTTGAATGCATAATCTTTATATTTTCACTAATAAACAAAAGACAAAACATCTTTTTTCTTTTGCTTATGTATTTTTTATTAAGGAAGTCTCTAAACGATGTCCCATTAACATTTTCCATCTTTATAATGAATTTGTCTCCTCGCTTCTCAGGACCATCCCCTATTAGCTTAGGACATTTAACTCCAATTTCATAAAGTCTTTTTTGAGTATTAAATTCTTCATAAGCTTTCTTTTTGTCGACAAATTCTTTTACAAAAACATCCATTATGCCACCATCTTTAATGTAGTTAAAACTGAATTGTTGAAATCTTTAATAAAATCTTTAATATTTTCAATACCGCTTTCGTTTTTACCTTTTTTCTTACCATATAAATAACGAGATAACATATCATATTTATTTTTTAGATCATTGATTTTATTAATAAGCTCGCTATTTTCCTTAAACTCTTCTTCTATTATTTTTCTACGATCGTTAAAGTCCCATCTATCGAACTTTTTTTCTTCAAAGCATGACATAATATATGTAGCTAGGTTTGCTGCATATATAGTATCAACAATTAGCGATACCTCATTATTTGAAAAATCAACACCATCAAACAAGTTATCAAGTATTACATTGCTTGGAATATAATCTCTTACTGTACGATATTCTTCTTTTCTATCCATTTTTACAAATTCAATTGATATTATTTGAAGCTCAACATTTTCTATGTTAATTAGAACGAATGTATCAAGATCCATATAACGTAAATATAAATCCTTATTGTGGAATACATCTAAAATGTTATATAAATCCTCAACAGCCTCATATTTCTTTTTAGAAGAAAGCTTAACTAAATCACTAGAATGAAGTGTTAAAACATCATTATTATTTATATCAAATACTCCAAGCTTAATACTATAGATTTTATACTTTATTACTTCGTTATTATCATTTTTTATTTCCTCAATAGAAATGACATTATCGCTTCTTCTACCAGTTAAAGCATTTGATATCTCAATTGTGTTATATGATAGCTTATCATTCTTAGTGATGTTTGAATCAAACTCATACTCTTGCAAAATATAATATCTAAAATCCGAATTCGCACCGGTTCTTGCAAGCATAATCTTCTTATTAGTTTGTTCTATTTCAATAGAGTTAATAACCTCAAGATCACCAATTTTAAATAAATCAGTATCAATAGCATAATCCTCTTCATTTAAATTCTTGCCATATTTTACATTAATTAAAGAAATTAAATATTTATTTATAAATTTAATTGAATGAAGAAAATACTTATGAGGATTATTTTTAACATCATTGAATAATATTTGAGCCTCATCGTTTTTAAATACTACTTCATTCTTCCTTTCCTGTGAATGAATTATATAATTAAGAAATCCCTGATTAAAATTCTTAATAATAAATGATGAATAAGCATAATTAAAATTATAAATCAAAGATATTACCTTATAGTTCTTATCATCAACATCTGATTCATCAAAATCTACTATTTTATTATTATCAATTCTAATGCCAGAGAAATATATAGAAATTTCATTTTCTTTCCACTTTATCGTCTTGTAGTCACGTAGTTTTTTTGCCTCATTGAAATTATTAAAAAATGGTCTATTATCTCCGCTTTTTATTTTTTCAATAGTTTTTTCTGCATTTATACTAAGAATTGTTAATAAAAACTTACATAAAAGAGGATTGTTTTCTAGACTAGTATTACTATTTGCAAATAAAAAATTTAATTTATCCTGAACGTTATCATTTGTTTCATGATCATCCCAAAATATCTCAGATGTTAGATCTAGAATTGAATTATATACTCCTCTTAGGTCAGTAGCGAATGCCTTATATCTTAGCTTAAACTTGCTAATACAAGTGATTATGTCGTTATATAATGATGTAAATAATGATGAATATTTTTCATCATCTATATCTAACAAGTATTTAAAATTCTTGTTTTCTTTTTCCTTAAATAAATCAACAAGACTACTCACTATAATTCATCCTCCTCAAATACCAAAATATTTAGCATCTTTGTTCTTGTAATATATGAATCTAAAGCAATTATGTGATCATCAATATAATAATCACTGTATTTCCTTAGCTCATCATCGTTTAGTTTGCCTAAATATATTTTTTTCTTATTCTTTTTATAATAATTTGAAATAGCACATGGTATGTGTCCAAAAACTATTTTTTTATCTTTTTCATAAATATTGTATTTAAAATATATTTTTTGGCCATCGAGCCATCTTGAATCCGAAAAGGCTAATTTGTCTACCTCTCTCCAGCTATCTAGATAGCTATATTCCTTGTCATTTTTCTTAACTGGTATATATCCATGAACAAATATATATTTTTTAGTCTCGTAATAATCTATCATTTCGTTGATTAATTTATATGGTTCAATACTCTTTAGCTTTTCTGAATATAAATTAAAGTCACTAATGAACTCATCTCTTGATACATTAATTCTTAGGTATTCTTTTAAAAACGAATACATTGTATCGACTACTCCGTTAACTAAATCATTTGAAATAAATTCTTTTCTTTCTATTGCCTCTAAATGCAATTCCTCATGATTTCCTATAACTAAAATAGCTCTATTACTATCCTTCATATATTTCAAAAACTTGAATACTTCAACGCTTTTATCAAAGCGATCTAAGTTATCTCCAAGCGAAACAATAATGTGATTTTTATTGTTGATATCAAAGCCTTTTTCCTCAAGCGTTTTAATCAAAATATCATAATTTCCATGAACATCAGAGAAAACAAAATACCTTTTCATCAAACCATACTCCCGAAATAATATCTTTTTTTATTATACAATACATTTTTATACGTGTCTATAAATAGACTAGATATTATAAATATCTAAAGGCATAATTTTTAGTGCTTTAAAATAGAAAAAATCCTTAAAATTACTTTAAGGATTTTATCAATTAATCATTCTCTTTTTCGCTTCTAACCTTAGCGTCGTATTTCTTTCTTTCTACTGTATCTAAGATTTTCTTTCTTAATCTAATGTGCTTTGGAGTTACCTCAACAAGCTCATCCTCGTTAATGAATTCTAAGCATGCTTCTAATGATAGAATAATAGGCTTCTTTAATACTACTGTCATATCTTTATTAGATGAACGAGTATTTGTTTGTTGCTTTGCCTTAACTACATTTACAGCTAAGTCTAAGTCCTTATTAGCCTCACCAACAATCATACCCTCATAGATTTCTTCACCTGGAGATATAAACATAGAGCCTCTATCCTCAAGTGCACCAATTGAATAAGCTGTTGATTGACCTTCAGCCATAGATACTAATACACCAGTTTTTCTTTCACCAACATTAACACTTTCAACTTTTCTATAATCACTGAATGAATGGTTAATAATACCATAACCCTTAGTGATAGTCATAAAGTCTGTATTAAAGCCAATTAAGCCTCTAGATGGAATATTATATATAATTCTTGTTTGAGTTTCAGTATTGCTCATTGTATCCATAATACCATGACGGTTACCCATCATTTCGATTACAGATCCTGCATATTCGTTAGGACAGTCAATTACGCAGTATTCATATGGTTCACACATCTCGCCATCGATTTCCTTCATAATTACTCTTGGACGAGATACTTGGAATTCATATCCTTCTCTACGCATATTTTCAATTAATATACCTAAATGTAATTCACCACGTCCTGAAACAATCCATTCCTCTTGAGAAGGAATTCTTTCAACCTTAAGTGAAACGTCCTTTTGTACTTCTCTGAATAATCTTTCTTCAATTTTAGATGCAGTAACAAGCTTACCATCACGTCCACAGAATGGAGATGAGTTTGTACCAAATGTCATTTGAACTGTTGGCTCAGAAATATGAATCTTTTCTAAGGCTTCTTCCTTACCTACTGTACAAACAGTTTCACCAACTGAAATATCGCCTAAGCCTGATATAGCAACTATATCACCAGCGTCAGCTTCCTTTATTTCAATTCTATCAAGACCTAAGAATCCATATAGCTTTTGAATTCTAAATTGCTTAATAGAGCCATCAAGTCTAACACAAGAAACAACTTCTCCTGTCTTCATCTTTCCACGCTTAATTCTACCGATACCAATTCTTCCAACGAAATCAGTATAATCTAATAATGCTGGTTGGAATTGAAGTGGAGATTCTGTATCCATTTCAGGTGCTGGAATATTATCAATAATCATATCTAAAAGTGGTTCCATACCCTCTTTTTGAGTTGTGATATCAACATCAAGTGAGCAAGTATTATTAACAGCACTTGCATAGCAGATTGGAAAATCAAGCTCATCCTCATCACAGCCTAAATCAATGAATAATTCTAATACCTCATCAATTACCTCAAGGGGTCTAGCACTTGGCTTATCAACCTTGTTGATTACAACGATTGGCTTTAAGTGAGCCTCGAATGCCTTCTTTAAAACGAATCTTGTTTGAGGCATTGTTCCTTCATATGCATCAACAACAAGTACAACACCATCAACCATTTTCATGATACGTTCAACTTCTCCTGAGAAGTCAGCATGTCCTGGTGTATCTAATATATTAATTTTTGTATTCTTATAAGTAATAGCTGTATTCTTAGCTAAAATAGTGATACCACGCTCACGCTCAATAGCATTAGAATCCATTACTCTTTCTTCTACTACTTGGTTATCTCTAAATGTGTGTGAACTTCTAAGTAACTTATCAACTAATGTTGTTTTGCCATGGTCAACATGGGCAATGATTGCTACATTTCTAATTTCCATATCTTTCACCCTTTTTAAAAAATCCGCATGTATTATAACAAAAAGAGTAGTTTTTTTCTACTCTTTTTTTCTATATTCTAATATTGGTAACGCTATCGCATAAACTAAATCCTTTAAACCACCCTTATATAGAGTAATCATAAAGCCTAGATAATCCATCGCACCCTGCATCTTCTTTAAGCTTACTGCCTCATATAATGATTTTAATTTATCATAAAATAGTGGATGATCGGCATCACCTAAATACTTAACATAGGCAACATACTCTGGATTTCTATTTAAAAATCTATATAATGACACTACTGTTGTAGGAAGCTCAAAATCCTTTTTGTGCTTATAATCAATTCCATGGATTGTTCTATGAATTTTATTTAGCTCAAGACCAATACAATATTGAATTAAATCTGTTATATCCTTATTTGAATTTGATATATCAGATAGTCTCATGATATTTTCAATTCTCCAAACAACTCTGTGCTGTTCCTTTTTACTTGTTGGATATATTTCCTTATATTTATCTATGAATTTATTTAATGAATCCATATATCTTGATGTTTTATAAAAATCATATAAAACCTTAGATATTAACTCCTTAAGTGGATTAATATTACTAAATTTAGATAATATTGAATATAACTCATCTAATAGTCCATTAGCTTCCTTATAATACTGAACTAATAATTCATCAATATCAATTACCTTTTCCTTTACTAAATCCTCACTATAAATATAATAAGTGAATGATTTTTTAGTAATTTTTTCATTATCTAAAATACAGTATGCATTCTTCTTTGAATTAATCACTCTATTTGCAGGATGACCAACAACATCATTTCTTATATACTTTAATGTTCTCATATAAGAGTTATTGTTGATATTAACTGCGTTATTCGCACCAGTTATAGAATAGGCAAGTGCGTATAGGGCATCTATTGAAACAAACAAGCCCTGTAAAAGCGCATATAATCTTAAAACCATATCTTTAGTCGTAAGATTAGCCTCATCCTGATAAAATGCCTCTACTATGTCATTTGCGACACCTAAAGCTGCGATGGCGCTTGCCATTTGATAGTTCTTATGCTTTAGATAATAATCATAATCAAACTTTTTAATTTTTCTTTCGTTATCAGCTATTAATACCTTATTCATCTTATTATTGTGATGGAGTAACCCACTTCCTCACTTTCATTAGGATTTAAACTTCTCATCATAGGCTTATCTTTAAGTTCTGGATTAGGATTAATTATATCAGGAATTCCCCACCATGGCTCAACACATAAATAATCCCCATAGCCTGGATATGTCCATAATGCTAATATTGGAGCTTCGCTCAAATCAAATAAATACTCATATCCTAAAGTTTTTAGCTTAACACTATTAATATCAGAAGCCTCTAAAATAATAGTTTTAGCCTCAGTTATTAGGTCCTTAGTAACATCAAGTAATCTAGGTATTTGATTGATGCTTTTACCTGTAATTAGGCTTCCATCCTCATTTAGATAATATTTATTAGTAACAATATCATTCTCAAATTCTAGGATTGTATTTTTAATTTCAAATGAATATCCAGTATCAACTCCATCAACCTTTAAAGCAGGGTGTCCTCCAAGCTCATAATATATAGGCTTATCATCAACATTTAATACCTTATATCTTATAGATAATTTATTATCCTCAAGTATATATTTAATAAAGAAATTAAATTTATATGGATAAATAGAAAGTGTATCCTTATCAAAATTTAGATTAAGAACTAATTCTTTAGAATCACTATATTTAATATCTAATTTTCTATATCTAATTATTCCGTGATTTTTAAGATGATATTCTTTATCCCCAACAATATATTTAGAATCCTTGAGTCTCGCAACAAATGGGAATATTACAACATCCTTACCATTCCAGCTTCTTGGGTCTGGCTCATACATTAATTCACAATTATTCTTTTTATCATAAATAGATGCTAAAGCACCACCAATTTCATCTACTGTTACTTTAAAATTATCATTTTCAAGAAATACCATAATATCGACTCCTTTTTTTTATTATAGCATTTTTAATTACTATTAAAAATATAAAAAGGCATATTAAATGCCTTCTTTTTCATCTATTTTAAAGTCCTTATTAATAAATTTTTCTGTTATATGCCTACTTAGATAATTATAGGTAATTAAACCACTTAATATACCAGTTAAAAGTGATAATAATGCAATAAATGGTAAATAATAAATAATAGCATTAGTACCCATAATTATTATCGCAACTAGTATCTGTCCTGTAACATGGAATATTGATCCTAATACACTAACTCCAAGTGATGTAAATATTTTTATTTTAGAGAATAATAACATCACTATAAATGATAATAATCCACCAGAAAGTGACATAAAGAATGGTGCCGATAGGAATGTACCTCTAATTAAGGATACAATTAATATTCTAATAACATTTACACCAAGTGCCTCATACCACTTAAATTCATAAATCATAATTAGTATTATTACATTTGCAAGTCCAAGCTTCACTCCAGGAATAGATAGTGGTATTAAGCTTTCTGCGTATCCTAAGACTATCGCAATAGCCGTAAGCATTGAAATAATTGCGATTCTTTTTATTCCATTCATAGCTTATCACCTATCCTTACATAAAATAGATTAGGTAAACAAGTTATTGTATCGCCATAATTGTTCTTTTTACCCATATTAATACAAATATGATCTGGACATCCACTTTCTATAACTGATACATATCCATCCTTAATTGAAACCTTAACCTCTGATATTTTAGCCTCATATGTTAATTCTCTATTTTCAACTAATGGATAAGATCCAACTAATTCAGAATTATAGAATATATTTACATAAAGTGGTCCATTATGATTATTAAAAATAAACATTAAAACCATTGATGTAATAATCATTACAAAAAGGACAGCTATTAAAATTATATCTTTAATAAATTTTTTCAAATGCTATCACCAGTTTCATATATAATCTCATTATTTTTAAATACTATAACATCTATATTCTTTAAGCTTACAATCTCTTTAATTGTATCTAAATCCATAGACATTAACGCAGTTGAATATGAATCATTAATTGTATTGTTACTACTTATTACTGATATAGAATCATAAATTGTTGCGGGCTTTCCATCAAATGGGCTTATTAAATGATGATAACGAATGCCATCAATAACCTTGTTTTGATGCTCACCAGATGATGTAGATATTCCACTACTATTTAAATCAAATACCTTAATATATCCACTATTATATGGCTTATCTAATCTTATATTCATTTTATAATTCTTTGAATAAACACTAGATGTACCTAAATCTATAAAATATGATTCTACATTTTTATTATCCAAAAAATCTCTAATATAATCTAGGGCATAGCCTTTAGCTATTCCACCTAAATCTATATTTCCATCCCCATTTAGTATTATCTCTGTTTCAGTAATTTCAAGTGATGTATTATTCATTTTAGAAAGTAAGCTATCTATATCTGCTTGAGATGGAATTCTATTATTATTTAATGAGTCCTTCCATAATCTAGTTAATGATCCTATAAATGGATTATAACATCCATTTGTATCATTTTTAATCTCTAAAGCCTTATTTAATATATCAACTAATATTTCATTTCTAGCAATTCTTCTTGATTTGTTTAAATCATAAATACTTATTGCATTTCTATTAGTTTGATAATCATCAAAATATGATGACATTTCTAAAATCTTTGGTTTAAGCTCTGAATATATTTCTTTTGCATTCTCATTATCAATAGCTATATAGCACTCAGTACTAAAAGCGATAAAATTAGCGTTAAAAGCCTTGTTACTACAAGATGATATTATTATTAACATTATTATTGTAAAAAATAATATACTAAGCTTTTTCATATCTTTTAAGTCTAATTACTCCAAATTCATCTTCGTTTTTAATCTCTAAATTATCAACTAGGCTTCCAATTAAATGTAATGATTCATTAAATGATGAATCATCACCTAATAATTCCCAGCCATATTCTTCTATTATTTCATTTCTTCTAAATGGAATATGAGATAAATTAGATAGCATTTTCTCATCAAACTTATCTGTCTTGATTTCAATATCAAATTCAGATTCCTTTTTATCTACCTTAACAACAATAGAATCGCTATGATTATCTATTATAAGTAATGTAAGCTGTTCTACTATTTTACTTATTTTCTTGCTTGCGTCCATGTTTCTTCTCCCTATTAAATATATGCTCTGCACATACAACTAATATCATTGCCTCAAAGCCTGTTGCGAATCCATTATTATAAAGTACTAAGCCTCCATGAATTACACTCATAAGTGGCGATATTGCTATGTGGGTTATTCCGGCAATAATTCCATATATAAATCCATATTTACCTGCAATAGGTGATAGACCTAATGAGAAGATAAATCCTACTATATACGAAAAATCCTCGGCTGGATCTAAATATCTTTGTAATATTAAAAGTCTTATTACAAATGCGAGTATCGCACCAATAATTACAGGTAGTGAGTTTAACAAATGAATACCAAAGGCTGCACATCCAATAACTGCAATAACACTTCCAAATAATATTCCATTAAGTGGAATTTTAAATAGGAATAATATTGTTGTTAATGCTAAACCAACACAACCAATATTAAGTATTACTGCTTCTATTCCAAAATCAGTAAAATAATAACTTATTAATCTACCTGATGTTTTAAGTAATCTTCTATAATTTGAAAGTACCTTTCTATTACCAATAAATGCCATTAGTATTAAAAACACAAACATCGCAAATAAAACGTAATATAAAACCATATGATTTTCTAAATCATAGAAACTTTGTCTTTCTACTCTTAAATTAAATAGCGATAATAGCGCATATGATATTATTCCAATTACACCAAGTGCGAACCCTGTATTATAAATTGTATATCCTTCGTGAAATCTCATCGTATGAACTGTTATTTGTGGAAGGATAAAGCCTGCCATAATACCAACAAGTATACCTACTGGAATTGATATATAAAGTGCCATATCAAAGCCAAACATAATATAGCTTACAAGTGGTGCTATACCAGTCGAGAATAAGGATACAATTATCTGACTTCTAAATGATACATGCTTAAATCTTGTAAATAAGAATACACCAAATAGGATTGGTATTGTATTTATAATATTCTTACCAAAGAATGAGAATCCCGTAACCATCATTAGTCCTGCAAATATTGGACTATTGACTCTAACCTTTAATAGCTTAATAGAAATTAGGTGTATTAATAAATTAAATCCAGCATTTAAGAATGCACTACCTATAGATGATATAAAAATATAATCTGTAAGTAGATTAGATGGAGAAAGTAAAATCTTTACATATCCATCTAAAACTTCAACTGCTGGATTAAAAGAAAAAGATAGTGAAAAAAACAATATCACTAGTAGTTCAATATAAGAATCATTTCTTAAATTTATAAATTGCTTTTTTAAAAATTTTCCTATCTTTTTCATCATAAATACCATTAATATTTATTGTAATATACTAAATTTACAATCAACTCTATTAGAATGAAAATTCCAAATGAGCTAACACATGTATAAAATACTATTTTAGAAAAGAAAGCAGTTAAAATACAAGCAAGGCCCATAACATAGATAAATATTTTACCTGATAAGGCACCTGACTTTAATTTAATAAACTTATTTCTTTCGTCATTTCTTTTAATAAGCTTTTTATTGGCATAATCATCATTTTTTAAAACTAGAATATAATCAACAATCTTATATACTAGCCATGCCAAAAATAAAACACAAAGCATGTAAGGTAGGCCAGCAAAATCTTTAAATACTGAGTCATTAGAAAATGAATATTGACCAACACCAAGTACAATAACAATTACTATAGGTAGTATTGTTGAAAGACTCATAACAATTAGTCTTTTAACACTTCTTTTCTTTAATTCCTCTAAAGTCATTTTACTCACCCTCCTTTAAAATAAATACTTTTTCAACAGGTACTCCAAATACTTTAGCGATTTTAATCGCAAGTGGTAATGAAGCAATGTATTTACCCTGCTCAATAGATATAATTGTTTGACGTGTAACACCAACGGCTTTAGCTAAATCTTCTTGAGTAAGCCTTAATGCTTTTCTATACTTATGAACTTCATTATCCATTAGAATACCTCCTTTTTTAAATTTAAAATGCTAACAAAGTAGCATTTTTAAAATTATAATCTGATACCTTCATCAAATGAAAGTTTTCTTTTTTGATCTTCATTAACAAGTTGTTCAATAACTAGATCAAGCTTTCCATCAATAATAGCGTCTAGTCTATTTAATGTTAAACCAATTCTATGGTCTGTAACTCTATTATCTGGATAGTTATATGTTCTAATCTTTTCACTTCTATCGCCTTTACCAACAAGTGAATGACGCTCAGCGCCCTCAGCCTCTTCCTTTTCTCTAACTAGCTGATCATATAATCTTGTAGTTAAAAGTTGAAGTGCAGCTCTTTTGTTTTCATGTTGTGAACGATAAGTTTGACAAGCAACAAACATACCAGTTGGAATGTGAGTAACTCTAACTGCAGAATATGTTGTATTAACACCTTGTCCTCCTGGACCTGATGAACAGAATGTATCTACTCTAATATCATTCATATCAAGCTTGAAATCAATTTCTGTTGCCTCTGGCATAACAAGTACAGTCGCAACTGATGTATGAATTCTACCCTTAGATTCAGTAAGTGGTACTCTTTGAACTCTATGAGCACCAGATTCATATTTTAAAAGTGAATAAACACTTTCACCTGATACCATGAATTCAATTGATGAATAACCACCCATTTCACTTGGCATAGAATCTAAAACCTCAATCTTCCAGCCCTTTGATTCAGCATACTTAGAATACATTCTAAATAAGTCACCTGCGAAAATATTAGCCTCATCTCCACCAACGGCACCTCTTATTTCAACAACAACGTTCTTGTCATCATTAGGATCCTTTGGTAATAATAAAATTTTAATTTCTTTGTTTATTTCTTCTATTCTTTTTTCAGCATCTATTAATTCAGCCTCAGCCATTTCAGCGATTTCTCTATCGCCCATTCTTTTCATTTCCTTTAAATCTTCTAAGGAATTTTCTAATGTTTGCATCTCATGGAATAAAGTTACAATTTTCTCTAAAGATCTTTGTTCCTTAGATAATTCTGTCAGCTTCTTTACATCAGATACTATTTCAGGCTTTGTTAATAAATCATTAATCTCGTTATATCTAGCTTCCATAAGCTTTAAACGGTCTAACATAATTATTTGTCCTCTTCCTTAATAATCTCTTTAAATCTTTGATATTCGCCCATAAAGTTGAATACAACAGTTCCGATACCACCAGATCTGTTCTTACCGATAATTAAATCAGCCTCACCCTTACGTTCGCTCTTTGATTTTAAATAATATTCTTCTCTATAGATAAACATTACAATATCGGCATCCTGCTCAATCGCACCTGAATCTCTTAAGTCAGCCATTGCTGGTGTTTTATCTTCTCTATCCTCAACCTTACGAGAAAGCTGAGAAAGAGCGATAACAGGTACCTCAAGCTCACGAGCCATTAGCTTTAAGTTTCTTGAGATCTTTGTAATTTTTTCATTTTGTGATTCATTTCTTGATTCGCTAGATGAGCTTATTAATTGTAAGTAATCTATTAGAATCATATCAAGGCCTGTATCAGCCTTTAATTTTCTACATTTAGCTCTAATATCTGAAATTGTAAGTGATGAGTTATCATCAAAATACAAATTCATAGAGTTTAATTTATTTAGTGAATTATTAAATCTAACCCATTCACTATCATCAAGCTTACCAGTTTTAATATTTCCAAGCTTTATATGTGCATCAGCAGATACCATTCTTTCAAGTAATTGAATCTTTGGCATTTCTAGTGAGAATATAGCTACCTTAGCATTATTATTCATCTTTGACACATTAAAAGCTAAATTAAGTGCCATAGCAGACTTACCCATCGCAGGACGAGCTGCAAGGATAATTAGCTGACCCTTTTGGAAGCCTTGAGTAAGCTTATTTAAAGCATTAAATCCAGTATCTAAGCCTGTGATTTCAGTATTCTTCTTAGCATTTCTTTCTGTTTGCTCTAGTAATTCTTGAGTTACTGTTGCAACATGATAGAAAGAATCTACTCTTCTTGATTTTGCAAGCTCGAATACTTGTTGCTCTACATAATCAATGTAATTTTCAGCAGTAACATTTAAATCATATCCAGCTTGAGATAAATCAGCTAATGTATTAATAGCCTTTCTTCTTAAGGATGCATCCTTAATTAGCTCAACATATGTTTCTAGGTTTACTACTGTATATTCTCTTGTAGCAAGCTCTAGGATATAATCAGGTCCTCCTGCTTGCTCAAGCTTATTCTTAACTGTTAGGTTTGATGTAACAGTTGTAGCATCAATACTCTTACCTTCTGCTTGAAGGTCAAGCATTGCTCTAAAAATTAATCTATTTTGTGGATAATAGAAATCATCCACAACTAACATATCCTGAAGAAGTATAATTGAGTTTTTTGGTTCTAAAAAAACACAACCTAATGTAGCCATTTCAGCTTCTTTTTCTTCTGGCATATTTTTGTTTTGTGTCATATTAAAACCTCCCTAAAACTCTAATTTGTCTTTTCTTCTACCTTAATTTCAAATTGAGCAACAATATCAGTATCTAATTTAACTGTTGCTGTAAAGATACCAATTGAGTTGATATCTGCTGGTAATTCTACCTTACGCTTATCTAGATGAATTCCTGTTTGAGCTTCGAATTCATCACAAACAAGCTTAGTTGTAATATGACCAAAGTTCTTTCCGCCTTGACCTACTCTAATCTTAATAGAAACAACCTTTCCTTGAATGTCATCTCTAAACTTCATTAAAAGCTTTCTATTATTTTCAGCCTCTTGACGTTCCTTTTCCTTTTGCTTTTCGTAGTTAGCTAAGTTTTCTTCTGTTGCGGCTAAGGCTTGCTTATTACCAATTAAGAAGTTTGCATAACCATTAGCAACCTCGATAATTGAGCCCTTCTTTCCTTTACCCTTAACATCTTGAATTAAAATAACCTTCATGTTTCCGTTTCCTCCTTCAACATATTCAAGCTTTAATATTTGAATTAATTCATTCTTTAAAGCCTCAACGGTTGTATTTTCTCTTTGAGTAGCTGAACTGTTGAAATGTCCTCCACCACCCATTTGTTCCATAATTACTTGAACATTTATTGTATCTCCTAAGCTTCTTGCTGAAATACCAACTTGCTTTTCATCAATTCTACCAATTGTGAATGATGCATCAACTCCATCAATTGTTAATTGCTTATCAGAAATCTTTGCTAGAGTTGTTCTATCAGATATAATTTGGTTTTCATCAAGACATACAATTGAGAATCTATCACCATAGATGCTTGCCTTACTTAAAGCTAAAGCGAATAGCTTTTCACTTTCAAGTGGCTCTTGTAATAATTTTCTTACGAAAATCATATCAGCACCCATTGATTTTAATGTTGCGGCTGCTTCAAATGTACGTGTACCAGATCTTTGTGTAAAGTTATTTGTATCAACGATAATACCAGATAGCATAATTGATGCTTCTAAAGGTAAGAATGTAATATCGGGATTATAGAACATAAACATTTCTGTACATAATTCTGTTGCTGATGAAGCACTTGAATCTAGATAGTATGTTAAGTAGTTCTTAAATCCATCATCACCAGGTCTATGGTGATCGATAATTGAAATTCTCTTTGCCTTCTTATATAATTCCTCAAACATTACTAATCTTGGAGATTGAGTATCTGTGATTAATAGTAATGTAGTAGGCTTTAGCATTTCTAATGCTTGATCTATAGTAATAAAGTTTTTCATTATTTGAGGCTCTTTCTTTAGCTTCTCATAAATCTTTCTTACTGTAGCATCTGATAATGCTTGATCAAATACCATCTTAACTTCAACATTTGAAGATGATACCATATGGAATGCTGCCATAAGTGAACCGATGGCATCTGTATCTGCGAATTTATGACACATAACGATAACATCAGATGAACCTTCAACTGCTTCTTTTAATGAAACAGATTGCATACGTGCTTCAACTAATGTGTTCTTTTCAAGTGAGTTATTTCTTGCACCGAAGAACTTAACGTTATCGCCCTCAACGTTAACAACGACTTGGTCACCACCACGCTTTTCTGCAAGTTCAATTGCATTTTGAGCTATTTGACCTAAATCATAGTATTCATTATCATAACATGCGACACCCATTGAAATAGATGCCTTTAATCTGTTCTTACTTGCTATTTCTCTTATGCTATCAAGAACTGAGAACTTATCTTCAATCATTCTTAATAATGCTTCCTTATCCATAACAACTGACATTCTATCGCCATCTAGTGTTTGTAAGAAGCATGAATAGCTTATGAAGTACTCAGAAATCTTACCAAGGATCTTACCTCTGATTTCTGCTTTTTCTTGCATGTCGAATTTCTTTAATGATTCTTCTAGGTTATCGATACCTATAATACCAAAACCAGTAATTCTATCATTATACTTTCTTTGGATTCTTTCACGCTCTGTAGAATCGAAGAAATAAATGATTGCATTTTCAACATTATGAATAACGTCATATGACTTATCTTCGAAATTTAATAGGAATTCTTGCTTTGATGCTATGATTGATTCCTGTAAATGTCCTGAGATAGCATCAAGCTGATTATCGATTAGTACACTGTGGAAAATATTCTTTGCATATTGGTTTGCCCAAATTATTGTATTCATATTATCGTAAAGGATAATACCAATAGGTAATTGGTTAAATGCTTCATCTCCTGCTTGAGTAGCATGGTATGAAATATTTGTCCACTTATCAAGTCTTAGCTTTAACTCTTTAATCTTATTTTTAGTGTTTGATGATAAGAACCTATATAAGAATAGGAACGAAACAATAAACACGATTAAAGCAAGTACTAAAAATACTATCGCTAACGATAAATTAAGTGTGCTCTTTTCAACAGCATAATACTCGTTTAGATAATAAAAGCAAAAATAGCCACAAGTAATACTTACTGCTAAAAGTAATATTGCAATTATTAAGCTTCTAACTTTTGATATCATTGCTTTCATTTTTTACACCTCGCATAATCTATCATATTATAACAAATAATTATATTATTTACAATAATATACGCTGATAATGAAAACCTTTAAATAAGAAAAATAAGGGACAAATTATTCAAAAAAATCCCCTAATAAAGAAAAAAATGGTGCCTCAGGGCGGGATTGAACCGCCGACACCAGGATTTTCAGTCCTGTGCTCTACCAACTGAGCTACCGAGGCATCATTAAATTAAATTGGCGGTCCGGACGAGACTCGAACTCGCGACCTCCTACGTGACAGGCAGGCATTCTAACCAGCTGAACTACCGGACCACTTGCATTGTACGCCCGTTTATTTTATCACAATAATTTTATTATTGCAATACTAAAAGTAATGAATTTATAAATAAAAGATTG
>JAEEGL014830735.1_pt1 | contig 28840 bp, 32 predicted proteins | sample 9134231 | NCBI WGS metagenome assembly JAEEGL01 (sample SAMN16246548, study PRJNA631951) | gut metagenome | biome: gut microbiome; feature: rumen; material: fiber-attached | host: Bos | place: Iran: Karaj | collected 2018-10 | reverse complement strand
TATCAACAACGCTACATTCGATGAAGAATACAACGACAAAATCGCTCAGAAACAGCAGGCACAGATGGCTTACGAAACACAGCAGATCGAAAACAAAACATCTGTAGAAAAAGCCGAAGCTGATGCAAAGGTAAAACTTACACAGGCACAGGCTGATGCAGATGCAAGACTTATCGAAGCCAAAGCCGAAGCTGAAGCAAACCGTCTTATTCAGGAATCGTTAACCAATGAAGTATTGAAGGAAAGAATGATTGAGAAATGGGATGGCGAACTTCCCAGAGTTACAGGCGAAAACGGTATGATGCTTGACGTATCGGATCTCATGAAAGATTCCGCACCGACAGTAAACAATAACGTTGCACCTGCAGTTGCAGAAGAGTAATCAGGAATAACTAAATGAAAAATGCCGATAAGGCATAAAAAAAGGGAACCCTCAGCAGGGTTCCCTTTTTTAATCACGCTTCTTGGAATAATATATGAACTCTTTATCACGTCTTTGTTCTGTATATCCGAGCTTGGTATAAAAAGCATTTGTACGTACGTTCCAAATGGGCGTATCCAGTACAAATTCCTTTACATCCGGAAACATCGCCTCAATCTCCTGCATCATGCAGATTCCGTAGCCTTTGCGATAATGCTCCGGACTAACAAAGATTCTTCCGACGTTCAACTTGTCTTTGTCCAAAAACAGAATCGCACCGCCAACAATAAGGCCGTTGTCCGTGAGCTTATACAAGTGGTTCATTCTGGCCATCTTAGTGTGATAAGAAACCGACATATATCCGGGCGGTCCGCCGGCCGAAGGTGCTCCGACCTGAACATCACTGTCAAAGGCTCTTTTAGATATTCCATTCAGAGTCAAAGCATCAGAAGTGCTTGCTTTTACAAATTGTAAGCTCATGGCTCTTAACCTCCCAAACCTGTATTTACGAATTTCTTTTTTATCAGATGAATGCTGCGGCAGCAGGCTCATCAAATGGTTCAAAATGCAAATCTGAATACACAATTCTTCATCGATTATCAAATCACATAATCATCCGAATCTCCCTTAACGGGTAAAAGATCCGTAAGATGCTTGTTTTTGAAAAAGTTATGTATCAGGTCGTAGTACTCTTTCCAGAAAGGAAGAGTATCGCATTTCAAGGCATTCGGGCATTCTTTTGCGTCTTCTTTAAGGCAGGCGATCGGTGCGAGAGTACCTTCGGTGGCAACGAGAATTTCCTCGACAGTGTAATCTTCGGGTGCTTTGTTGAGCTTGTATCCGCCACCCTTTCCGGCAAGAGAATCAACCAGATTGTGAACAACCAGCTCTTTGATTATTATTTCAAGATACTTCTTTGAAATGGTCTGACGTGCGGAAATGTCTTTGAGGGGAATAAAACTTCCGTCGTTGTGCTGCGCAAGATCAATCATTATATGAAGAGCGTATCTGCCTTTTGTGGATATCATAGATTTCCTCCGTAAAAAAATGTTTAATCCGTAGTTTCTATTTTGAATCGGAATGCTTCATCGAGTGATTCCATCTGATAAAAGCCATTCCGATAATGATTACATATCCGATGATACTGAGAATACCGGGTGTTTCTTTTAAGAATATGATTCCGAGAAGCGCCGCGAAAATAACCTGAGTGTAGTCGAAAACGGATATTTCCTTGGCGGGCGCGAACTTGTATGCCGAGGTGATTCCGAACTGTCCGACCGATGCGAAAACGCCTGCGAGTATCAGACAGAGCAATTGTTTAACGCTCATCGGGTGGAAGTCGAAAATAAGGAAAGGCGCCGTTACCATGCAGGAAAAAAGCGAAAAGCACAAAACTATGATGGGAGTTCGCTCGCCTTTTCTTCCAAGCCTCCTTACAAATGCATAAGCAACGCCGGCGCCGAAACCGCCGTAGAGGCCGACCAGGGCAGGGAAAACCGAGAGATTTCCGCCGGGTTTTATGATAAAGAGCGCTCCGATAAAAGCAATTACCGTGGCAATAATATCAAGCTTTGTCGGAACCTCTTTTAAAAGAGGTATAGAAAGCAGTATCGCAAAAAACGGTGAAAGCTTGTTTAACATGTTTGCGTCGGCAATTCCGAGACGGTCTATCGCGTAGAAGTTGCAGATAAGACCGCTGGTTCCGAAGAAGCATCTGAACGCCAGATCGCCCCAGCTTTCCTTTTTTATATGAAATTTTTCTTTGCTTCTTATCAAAAGAACGATGGTAATAATCGCGGCAAAAGCATTTCTGAAAAAGGCTTTCTGCATTGTCGGAAGGTCGCCGGAGAGTCTTATGAAAAAAGTCATCAGCGAAAAACCGAAAGCCGCGGCGATAATACAAAGAATTCCTTTAATATGGGAATTTGTCAGTTTCATAAATTCGGGTAAAAATTTGTAAAATCAAGTGTTTCGGCTTATTATACATCACTTTTGAAAAAAATAAAAGACTTTTTACCTATTGACACGATAGGCGAATAGGTTTATATTACAAAAGACACGAAAAAGTAGTTTTAAAGTAAGCACAGAAGGTTCGAAAGAATCTTATAAAAAGGAGCAATATATGGAAAACATTTTGGAAATAAAGAATCTGCACGTTTCGGTAGGTGAAAAGGAAATCTTAAAAGGCGTGGAACTGGAAATTAAACCCGGTGAGACACACGTACTCATGGGACCCAACGGTGCGGGAAAATCCACACTCGGACATGCGATTTTAAGCGACCCGAAGTACGAAGTAACGGAAGGAAAGTTTTTCTTCGAGGGCGAGGACATTACCGAAGAAGGCACTGACAAAAGAGCACAAAGAGGCTTGTTCCTTACTTTCCAGGATCCAATCCCCGTACCCGGAATTTCACTCGGAAGTTTTACGAGAAGCGCACTCGAGCAGGGAGGAAAGAAGCATATCAAACTCTGGGATTTCAAGAAAAAGAGCAGGGAAATCTGTTCACTCATAAATCTGGATGAGTCCTATCTGGAAAGAGATTTAAACGTAGGTTTCTCGGGCGGCGAGAAGAAAAAGGCCGAGACATTCCAGCTTCTCATGCTTAATCCCAAGCTTGCGATTCTTGACGAAACCGATTCCGGACTCGATGTGGATGCGGTAAAAACGGTATCCGCAGGCGTGAAAGAGTTCCAGAAGAACGGCGGTTCGCTCCTGATTATCACTCACAGCACAAGAATTCTTGATAACCTGGGCGTCGACAAAACACATATCATTGTTGACGGCAAAATCGTAAAAGAAGGCGGTCCGGAACTTGTTTCGAAAATTAACGAGAGCGGATTTGAGGAATATGTTAAGCAGTAATAGATTATGGAAGAATGTTGAATCATAAATAATCTTTGAAGAAGATAATTTATCACTGCTAAAAATCTTTTGGATAAAAAAACAGCTAAAAAACAATCTTTCAAAAATCACGGTAAATGGCAGTGATTTGGAAAACAGACAGGCAGGAACGGAAAGAAAAATGAAGGAAAAAACGCAGATAAAAGACATTGACGAAAGCATCTATGACTTTCGTTATGAAGAAGACGAAGCGGATATCTTGGGACGCGGTATCGGAGCGGACCTGATAGACGAGATTTCAAAAGAAAAGAACGATCCCGAGTGGATGCGCGAATTCAGACAGAAATCGCTTAAGATTTTTCACAATACAAAGATGCCTCAGTGGGGTCCTTCAATCGAAGGTCTCGATATGGACAGGATTGTAACCTACATTCGTCCGAAGGCAAAAATGAGAAACAACTGGGAAGATGTTCCCGAAGAAGTTAAAAATACATTCGAAAGACTCGGAATTCCCCAGGCGGAAAGAGAATCTCTTTCGGGAGTCGGAGCACAGTACGATTCGGAAATCGTTTATCATAACCTTCGTTCCGAGGTCGAGAAACTGGGTGTTGTTTATACCGACCTTGAAACCGCGATGAGGGATGAGCGTTTTTCGAAGATGATTGAAGATCATTTCATGAAACTGATACCTCCCACGGATCACAAGTTCGCAGCACTTCACGGTGCGGTATGGTCCGGCGGTTCATTCGTATATGTTCCGGAAGGCGTCAGGGTTGAGGTACCTCTTCAGTCGTATTTCAGACTTAATGCGGAAAGCGCAGGTCAGTTCGAGCATACGCTTATTATCATAGAAAAGAACTCGTATCTTCATTTCATTGAAGGCTGTTCGGCACCCAAGTACTATGCAGCAAGTCTTCATGCAGGATGCGTTGAACTCTATGTCGGAGAAGGAGCAACACTTCGTTATTCGACAATCGAGAACTGGTCCAAGAACATGTACAACCTGAATTCAAAGAGAGCACTTGTTGAAAAGGGCGGAAAAGTTGAATGGATTTCGGGTTCGTTCGGTTCGCATGTTTCGTACCTTTACCCCACAAGCATTTTAAACGGCGAGGGTTCAAGCAGCGAATTCACGGGAATCACATTCTCGGGAGAAGGTCAGGATCTTGATACCGGTGCAAAGGTTATTCACAACGCGCCCAACACGACTTCCTACATGAACACGAGATCGATTTCAAAGAGCGGCGGAAGAAACACATTCAGAAGCGAAGTTATTGTAAAACCGCAGGCGAAGGGAAGCAAGTCGTCCGTATCCTGTGCATCGCTTATGCTCGATTCGATATCAAATTCGGACACCATTCCGGTAATGGATATTCGTACAAAAGATGCCGACATCGGACACGAGGCAAAAATCGGAAGAATCAGCGATGATGCCGTATTTTACCTTATGAGCAGAGGTTTATCGGAAGAAGAAGCCAAAGCGCTTATCGTAAGCGGATTCTGTGAGAATGTTTCAAAAGAACTTCCCGTGGAATATGCGGTTGAAATGAATAACCTCATTCGTTCGGAAATGGTCGGAGCTATTGGATAAAAAACATCTTTGACAGCGGAAGGATAAAAATGAACAGCAGCGAAAATGTAAAAATAAATATTTTGCCGGTCCCGACGTGGAATCACCTTAGGGTAAACGAGGCGGTTTACGAGGGTGCGGCTACAAAAGAAGAGATTTTTGAAGGTCTCGAAAAGGTTGAAATAGAGCCCGAAAACGAAAATCCCGTTGTGTATGATTTCAAAGCGGACGGTTCGGTTAAGGGCGTTGATTTTAACTTAAAAATAAAGACGGATTCGACGATAATCTTAAGATTTACGGCCGACGAAGGACTGTATGGCGAGAAAGATATTGTTGTCAGAATCAGTTCGGATATAAAAGAAAGCAAGAAACTTAATCTCATAATCGTTAATCTCACAAAGAATGCGAGATTTTATGCGACCAGTGAAGTGCTTTGTAACGACGAAAGCGCACTTACGATGACAACGGTTTCGCTTGGAAGCAGCAAAGCTTATCTTGAAGGAAAAGCAAAACTTCAGGGCGAGGGATCGGGTTTTGACACATACACGGCTTACATTCTTGAAAAAGGCCAGTTCCTTGATATGAATTATGTGGCCGACCACATCGGAAAGAATACCGAAGCGAATATAGTATCGGCAGGTGTATTAAACGAAAAGACCGAAAAAGTTTCAAGACAGACGGTTAACTTCATATCAGGATGTGCGGGTTCAAAGGGTGCGGAAAGCGAAGAGGTTCTTTTGCTTGATGACGACGTTATCAACAAATCGGCTCCGCTCATTCTTTGTACCGAAGAGGATGTCGAAGGTGAGCACGGCGCATCCATCGGACAGCCCGATGAGGACGTGATCTTCTACCTTAAATCAAGGGGCCTTGCGATAGAAAAAATCTATGAAATGCTCAGCATCGCAAAGGTTGAAGCGGCACTTTCCAGAATCGACCATCAAGAAACAAAGAAACTCGTGAGAGATTTCCTCGGGATCAAAGAAGAGGAAGAATAAAAAAGAGAGCGAATAAAAGAAGTTTTCCTAAATAAAGGAATAAAAAGTGAAACATCGGATGTTCATCATTAATCAGGAAAAGAACAGTTTTCCCGGTAAATGAAACTCAGAAGAATACCGGCAGAAAATTCAGACAAAGGAACGGGGTAAAATTATGGATATAAAAGAAATCAGAGCGCAGTTTCCGCTCATAACCAAACAGAATATAGCATATCTTGACAACGCGGCTACTTCACAGAAACCTCAGTGTGTAATCGATGCACTGGCAAAATTTTACACCGATCTTAACGCAAATCCGATGAGGGGACTTTATGAATTAAGCATTGCTGCGACCGATTCGTATGAAGAGGCGAGAAAAAAGACAGCTGCTTTTATTCATACCGACGACCCTTCGGAGGTTATTTTTACAAGAAATGCTTCGGAAAGTCTCAATCTTGCAGCGAACATCCTCTCATCAGAACTGAATGAGGGCGATGAGGTACTTGTTGCGACAAGCGAGCACCACAGCAATTTCCTTCCCTGGAAGAAAATCTGCGAGAAAAAAGGTGCAAAAGTAAAGTTTCTGGACTGCACTCAGGATGGCGTTTATACCAAAGAAGCTCTTAAAGAAGCGCTTACCGAGAAGACGAAAGTCTTTACGATTGCATATATTTCAAATGTTTTCGGACGCCTCAATCCGATTAAGGAATTTGCGAAAATCTGCCATGAAAACAATACGCTGATTGTTGCGGATGGAGCACAGAGCGTGGCACACGTTCCGACATTTGTCAAAGAGGACGATGTTGATTTCCTGGCATTTTCAGGTCATAAAATGTACGGCCCGATGGGCATCGGCGTGCTTTATGCGAAGAAAGAACTGCTTGAAAAACTTCCTCCTTTCCTTGAAGGCGGGGAAATGATCGACTTTGTTTCCAAGGATAAAACAGTCTATGCAGAGGTTCCGCATAAGTATGAGGCAGGAACCGTAAGTGCCGCAGATGCTTATGCACTTGCTGCTGCGATCGATTTTATCGAAAGCATCGGTTTCGAGGAGATAGAAAAAAGAGAAGAAGAACTTACGAAATACATTTTCGATGGAATGAAGAAGATAGACGGCGTTGAAATCGTCGGTGCGGATGATGCCAAGAATCATAACGGAATCCTTACCTTTACCGTTAAAGACGTGCATCCCCATGATATTGCGGCAATTTTCGCCGATTCCGGAATCTGCATAAGAGCCGGACATCACTGCGCACAGCCTCTTCACATACTTTTGAACATTCCTTCGACAGTAAGAGCGAGCCTCGCTTTCTACAACACCAAAGAGGAAATCGACGCGTTCCTGGAAGTGCTTTCCAAGATCAGAAGCAATATGGGATATTAAATCCTGTATTGTGAAAAAGATATAATATGTTTACTGAAAAAAGGGTTGCGCCGGCATAGCATAAGAAAAAATTATTAAATAGTTTTCGCCGGCATAACAGAAGAAATAATCAAACAAAAAAATATATCGCAGCTGAAATCGCTGCAAAAGGATTTGAAATGGCATTAGGCAACACTTTTTACAATGAAATATTGATCGAACATAACAAATATCCGACACACAAGCATGCTCTGGCAGCAGTTTATTCAAAAGAAGGAGTCAATCCGAGCTGCGGCGACGACCTTGTGATCAATCTTAACGTGGAGAACGGCATCATTACAGACGGTTCCTTTGAGGGCAGCGGATGCGCAATTTCACAGGCTTCTGCGGATATGATGTTTGATCTTCTGATCGGGAAAAGTGTGGATGAGGCGAAGGAACTGTCGGGGATTTTTTCACGAATGATCAAAGAAGGAATTACCGACGAAGAACTTGAAAGACTCGAGGAATCGGGCTCCCTTCAGGATATTTCGCATATGCCTTCGAGAGTAAAATGCGCAATGCTCGCATGGCGTACACTTAATGAAATCCTTGGTGAGAATCAATAAATATATTCTCTTTAAAATGCAAATCAGAAATAACTTATAAGACAGTCAGAAATAAAAATACAGCAGTGAACATCAAAACACGGCAATTCACAACAGGCTGAAATTCAAAAACCCGGGATCGAAATCCCGGGTTTTATATTTATTTCTAAAAGTCTTTGTCCAATATCATCAAAAATGCCAGGTACTGAAGCAGTACTAAACTGATAATTGTTGCCAAACTACTGAGTGGTATCATATTCAAGGATATCACCCGGCTGACATTCAAGTGCATCACAGATTGCTTCGAGTGTTGAGAAGCGGATGGCACTGATCTTGCCGTTTTTCATTTTGGACAGATTGACATTGGAAACTCCGACTTTGTCAGCTAAATCATTTAATGACATTTTTCTGTCGGCCATTACACGGTCGAGTCTTAATATTATTTTTCCCATTCTTTATCCTTATTCGTGTAAAACGAATTTTTCCTTTCTCCGTTTGCCGGTTTTTGTTTCGGTCGGATTCTTTAAACTTTGTATAAATTCAAATCCGGTCGTGATGTTTTCAGGTTATTGCTTATATGAATTAATTAAATAGCCCGATGATTATAAAGTCTCATCTGACTGGATCTGAAGCTGTTTGCCGTATTCCATGATTGTGATAACAGCCCATGACATAAAGCCTGCAAGGATTGCTGCACCGGAACCTAATGTACAAGCGGCCAGAATCGTTAAAAGGATAAATATCACGATCATTTTGCGAATAACACTGTCGCAGAAAGGAGTGCTTTCACGTTCGATATTACGGAAAATCAGGTAAATAAGTAAGACTACTATGTTCGTCATTAAAATTATTGAGAATATTGCGATGAGGTAAATCGAGTAGAGTGTGCTGAGCGAGCCGGCATCAAATCTGGCCTGAAGTGCGGGAACCGAAGAGCTGAATGATGTAGGATCGCCTAAATCAACATTGAAAACTCTTACATTCAAAACTCCTCCGAATGATGCCTCAATGTCGTCAGTGTCGACATATCCTTTTTCCTCTGCTTCCATTATAGAGTTGTCGAATTTATCACCCATGGCGAAGATTGTGATTGAGCCGCCGAGAGATAATACACATCCGACTATGCCGATGATAAGTAATATCAAAGCAACAATCTTAACAGCTTTGCAACTTTTCTTAACTTTTAATAATTTTTCATTCTCTGTACTCATAATTTTTTCTCCTAAAATAAATTTCATTTATCGCTTCACGTTTTCGATATTGCGTTTCGCGAAGAATCTTAACCGGTTATTTTTCTTTGTTACAAACACAATATAACATCGCGTTTTATCTTTGTCAACATTTATTTAACGATAAACGATAAAAAATTAACGTAAAAGTGATAAAATTTATCGATAAATGTCCTTTTTGCAGGCGATTCGGCGTATTGAAAAAATTTTTGAAAATTTATATATTGACAACTTTCTTTGTCATTCGTATACTATGTTTGACAAGAAAAGTTGTCATTTTGACAAATTACTGTCAAAAAAAATAAGTAAACATCATCCTTACAGATTATAAAAACGTCAGGAATCCTAAAGCTGATACAACCTGAAACCGGTCCAAAAAGGAAGATCTGCCGTTAATTTAATCCAAAAAGGAAGATGAAAGGGAATTACAGGAGAAAAATGATGGAAAACGGTAAATTAATGAGTAAAAGTTATTCGAGACATGCTCTGGCTGCATTTACTTTTTTGATGGCAGCAATGGGTCTGCAGATTTTTTCAGCCTTAGTTTTGTCAAAAGTGCTTCCGGAGTCCTTAACGGGAAGCAGTGCCTGGACATTCTTAAACATAATCGTTCCCGAATATGTTTTGGGATTTCCTCTTTTCCTTTTAATCACATTGAAAATGGATACCAAGGCACCCGAGAAAAACAAATTCGGATTCGGAAAATTCTTAATCGGGCTGTTTATGACAGCCGGCGTAATAGGAATAGGCGCAGCAATCGGATTTCCGACGCATTTGTTGATCCTTAAGCTTGAAGGAAAAAGCCTCATGGATAACATGGGTCTCGCAGGCATCATGCTTGGATCCAATGCTTTCTGGAGAATTCTGACAGTCGGAATTCTTGCTCCCATAGTTGAGGAAATTGTATTCCGTAAATTCTTGATCGACAGAACATACAAATATGGCGAATTCGTGGCAGTACTTACATCAGGTCTTATGTTCGGTCTCTTCCACGGAAACTTCACACAGTTCTTCTTTGCAACATTTATGGGCTTTGTAATGGCATATATTTACATCCGTACCGGCAAAATATGGATCACGATTGCTTATCATATGATTATAAATCTGACAACCAGTGTAATTACGATAGGTGTCTTTTCCTTACTGGATATGGAAAAAATATCAAAAATGACCGAACTTGCTCGGGAAGCCATGGCTGACGGCGGTCAGAATGCGGCTCTTATGGAGGAATATACAAAAATTATGGCCGAAGTGCTTCCTTCAATGCTTCTTTATTACGGATGGCTGGGCTTCCTCGGACTTGTAATATTGACGGGTATTATTATCTGGATTGTGATTCTTGTAAAGAAAAAGATCAAATTCCAGCCGACAGAAGCGCAGGTTGAAGGCGGTGTTAAATTCGCATGGGGCAACGTCGGAATGATTCTTTTCGTAGTAGGCTGTTTGGCTGTTTTCGTAATAAACTATCTGCCGTGATGATATTCGGATAATTCAACCAAAAGTCAAATGGTGGAAGAAAAATAAAAAAACATGTGATAAAATAAATAAGTAAGGCAATATATCGTATTTTGGGGATGCGAATATGGCATTAAATAACTGTTTGAAAGAATATCGGGCGAGGATAGGAGTGAATCAGCAGGAACTTGGAGCAATGGTTCACGTATCCCGCCAGACGATTAGTTTGATAGAACGAGGAGATTATTCTCCGTCAGTGACCTTGGCTTTAAAACTGGCCAAGGTTTTTGACGTTAAAGTGGAAGATATTTTTGAGTACACGGATACCGGAGAGGAAGAAGCCGATGAGTGATGAAAAAAGATTGGAAGAAATAAGAAAAGAAGACAAAAAGAAAGCCCCGCTTTTCTTTGTTGTTATTGCTGCTTCGGGAATTCTGGGTGGTGTCGGAGGATTTTTCCTTGCGTCGCATCAGGGAATCTGGGACGTTATATTTCGTTTCTTCAGGGATAATTCCCAGATTGTAACTTCTGTTTACTGCATACTGATGCTGATTTCCGGTATATCTTTTATCGCTTTTTCCGAGGTAAAACTTGCCTCGTTAAAGAAACTCTGGAAAGACGAAGCGAATCGCGACGACAACTGGGAACGCATAGAAAAAGGTCTGGGCGTGGTCGTTAATGCGTTAAACGTGGGGCAGGTATTTAACTTTATGCTTAACGGATGCGCTTTTTACAATATAAAAGGCAATATCCAAAGCCTTTCCTCAAGACCTGAGATATACAGCAAAATTTATGATATTTCCTTTTTTACATCCCTTATCGGATTCACGATTTTCCTGTTTCTTTTCTTTAATCTTCAAAGAAGAGCGGTTCAGTTTGAAAAGATTTTAAACCCCGAGAAAAAGGGAAGTGTTTTCGATTTTGCATTCCGTAAAAAATGGGTAAAAAGTTTTGACGAAGCCGAACTTAAACAGATCGGAATTGCATCCTTCAAAGCTGTTTCAATCGTAAACTATACCTGCATTTCAATGATTCTCGTTCTGACATGTCTCGGAATGATAGCCGAGATTACGGTTGTTCCGCTCATCTGCGTTTCGATAATCTGGATAGTTCAGTTAACTGCATTCGGCATAGCATCCGAGAAAGCAAAATGGAAAAAATAAGGGAAAAATGACATGACAGGATCAATAAAAGCAGAAGACATCAGAATTATTTTTTCGGATCTGGACGGAACTCTTTTAGACAGCAGGAAAAAAGTGTCAAAAGAAAATATCGAAGCCGTTAAAGAGGTGCGTGAAAAAGGCATTATCTTCATGGCGGCGACTGCGAGACCTGAAAGAGCCGTGGAAGAGTACTGCAGCGAAGTCGGATTTGACGGAGTTATTTCGTTAAACGGAGCGAGAGTAAGATACAAAGACAAAAATATTTTTAACGGAATGACTTATGAGACGGCTTCTAAAATAATAACGGCTTTATGTGAGAATGACGATAAGGTGGTAGCGCTCGAAACCAGCACGGGAATTTACTCAAACACGATTATCGAAGACTGGTTTGTCGACTGCGTTACCGATTTAAGCGAAGTCATCAAATCCTTCGCGGTATTCAAAATCCTTGTATTCGGTAAAAACAACCGTCTCGAGAAAAAGACGAAAGACGAAGAAAAGCTCTTGGTCCTTCCCGAGATCGAAAAAGAAATAAAAGAAATTCTTGATGACAAAACATATTACACTGTGTCTGAAAACTGGCTCTGTCAGATAATGGCTGTCAACGACACCAAATGGAACGGCGTCAGAGAGGTACTCGAAACTCTCGAGATTCCCGTAGAAAACGCAATGTATTTCGGGGATGACAACGATGACGTGACCTGTATCAGGAACATCGGATACGGCATCGCGATGGGAAACGCCATTCCCAAAGTTAAGGAGGTAGCGGATATTGTCATCGAAAGCAATGATGATAACGGTATTGCGAAGTTTTTGAATAGTATATTTTAGAAAAGCAAGAAAATTGCAGTAAAAAAAGACGGTCCGAAAACCGTCTTTTTCTGTACCCTCTGGGGATATCGAATTCATTTGCAGTATTTGCAACTTTAATTACCTATAATTTATGGTAAAGTATAAAAATCTATCTGTTGGATCTGGATATTCGAGTGTTATCTCTTTATTACCAAGATTCCAATAATAATAATAATTCCCAAACCCATTATTTTCATTATATGGTCCATATTTTCTAGTTATGCCGTTTTTATATTTTTCAATTAGTTCCATAGCCTCTTCTGAATTATAACATTTGTATATACATTGTATTTCATCTATTCTTCCATCAAAATAGCTAATAATGTCTATTAAAAATATCAACCCATCTAATTTCCCGCCTTGGCGATATTCATTTACATAATGTCCCTCTGAATTTTCTATAACAGATGGATAACCCTCCGCTCCCAAAATTCTTTCTACACCTTCGTAATTATCCTGTTCTGTCAATTTTAAAAAATCAGGGCATATAATCACTTTGGGTATATAATAAAATTTAACAAATAAAACAGATAAAATAATAAGTGATAAAATAACAATCCCTATGATTAGTTTTGTTTTTTTAGGATCTGTTCTTTTTATTTTATAACCGCAGTGTGGACATACTTTTGCGGAATCTGAAACGTCATTCTGACACTCTGGACACTGTATAAGAGCCATGATAATTTCCCCCTATTAAATTGATAAATGTTATATCGGCATTATACACCCAAACTTAATCTTTTTTAGCTGAGCCTAAACATTCACCCTGATGCGGCAGCTTCTTCTGTAGCAAGTCTTTGTATAGTGTCCTTTTTGATAGCGGTATTAATCTATGTTCATTGTCTTTATTTTTCGTCATTATATGTTTTGAATCTTGATTTTCTTTAGAAGTTTTTTCTGATTAAATACTTAAAAAAAGAATCAAAATAAAGAAAGAAAAAAAGTTATAAAAAAATACTTGAAAAGAATTTTTAATTAACTTAGCATTTTTTTAGGACGTCCAAATCTTATCTAAGAGGAGGCAAATTAAATGAACAAAGAACAGCTTTACAGACATATCAAAGAAAGCACCGGAAACGAGAGTAACGTATGCCAGATTTATGCCATTAAAGACGGAAAGACGGTTATTGATGACTGTTTCAAGGGCTTTAAAACGGAGGATGCGATGAACGTCAATTCCGTTACCAAAGGCGTTATGGCACTGCTTGCGGGCATCGCTCTTGATAAGGGCTATATCAAGAGCGTCGATCAGAAGGTTATGGATTTTTTCCCTGATTATAAGGTCAAAAGAGGCGAGAAGACCATTTACGACGTGACGGTTAAACATCTCCTTACGATGACGGCGCCTTACAAGGGTAAGTCGGAACCCTGGAAGAAAGTCTGTACTTCCGAAGACTGGACCCTCGCTATACTTGATTATCTTGGCGGCAGAGCCGGAATCACGAGTGAGTTCAGATATGCGACGCTCGGAATTCAGATACTTGCAGGAATAATCGAGAGAGGAAGCGGTGAAAAGTGCATAGATTTCGCCAACAGGAATCTTTTCCTGCCGATTGGAATCCCCGAACATTTCATTCACGGAGATTCATCCAAAGAAGACCAGTTTGATTTCTTTATGAACAAGAATCCGAGAAAGAATGAATGGTATTCGGATCCGAAGGGTGCTGTCACCGCAGGATGGGGACTGTGTTCATCGGCGAGAGACCTTGCGAAACTCGGAGAACTGGTGCTTAATCACGGTGAATATCAGGGGAAAAGAATAGTATCCGAAGAGTATATAAAGGATATGACCGCACCTCATCTTAAGCTCGGCGAGAGGTTCGGCAACATGAATTACGGGTATCTTTGGTACAAGCCGTATGATGACAGAAATGTTTTCGCGGCCATAGGCGATTCGGGAAATATAATCTATGTCAATGAAAAAGAGAATGTTTCGGTCGGCATGACCGGCACATTCAAGCCGAGGATTTTTGACAGAGTGGATTTCATAGAGAAGAAAGTTCTGCCGGCTATAAATGAGTAAGAAAACAGAAAAAAGGAAAAACATGCCCAACTACAAGAAAACAAAAACGGCCTGTTATTTAGGCTTTATAACACAGGCGATTGCATCGAATTTTGCACCGCTTTTGTTCCTTAAATTTCATAGTGACTACGGGATTTCGCTCGGAAACATAGCCTTGATTTCGACGGTTTACTTCTTCACGCAGCTTCTGATTGATCTTTTTTGCGCGAAGTTTGTGGATAAAATCGGTTACAGGGTGGCAATCGTTGCTTCGGAAGTCTGTTCGGCAGCAGGACTTGTCGGGCTTGCATTCCTGCCCGATTTACTGCCGAATGCTTTTGCGGGAATTATAATCAGTGTAACCATATATGCCATGGGCTGCGGACTTATCGAAGTTCTTGCAAGCCCCATAGTTGAGGCGTGTCCTTTTGAAAACAAAGAAGCTACAATGAGTTTGCTGCATTCCTTTTACTGCTGGGGCTCAGTCGGAACCATTGTGATTTCAACGATTTTCTTCAAGATATTCGGTATGGACAGCTGGAAATGGCTGACTTTAATCTGGGCACTGGTTCCTGCTGTTAATATCTTCAATTTCGCAACCTGTCCGATTGTTCCGATAGTCGAGGAAGGCAAGGGAATGGGCATCAAAGAGCTTGGAAAGAAGCCGCTTTTCTGGGTTGCCATATGCCTTATGGTCTGCGCAGGTGCATCGGAACTTGCCATGGCGCAGTGGGCATCAGCCTATGCCGAAGCCGCACTCGGATTATCCAAGACAATCGGCGATCTTTTGGGACCTTGCATGTTTGCGGTTACGATGGGAATTAGCCGTGTCATTTACGGAAAATACGGAGAAAAGCTGAAACTGACGGGCTTCATGCTCGGCTCGGGAGCACTTTGCGTCGTATGTTACCTGCTTGCTTCGCTTTCAGCTAATCCCATCATGGGACTCATCGGCTGTATTTTATGCGGCTTCTCAGTGGGAATAATGTGGCCCGGAACAATAAGCATTTCATCCAAAAAATTCCCGACCGGCGGAACGGCAATGTTCGCACTTCTTGCGATGGCGGGGGATCTCGGCGGAAGCATAGGACCTGCAATCGTCGGAAGGGTTACCCAGTTTGCGGGCGATAACATCCGTATCGGCATGGGCGTGGGACTCATTTTCCCGGTTGTGCTTATCATAATGCTCGTATTAATCAGCAGGTCGACAGGTAAGAAAGTTAATAAGTGATAAAATACGAGTGATTTAATAAATTCACATGTCATTAATTTCGGACGGTTATTTTGTTTGACAAAAATGAATCAGTATCTGTTATATGACATTTTCAAGCAGTTCCAAAAAATTTTAAAATGTATATTGACGAGAAATAGGTAATGTGTTACATTGTTTTCGAGAAATGTAACATGTTACCTATTTTTAGATGGAGGAAAACTGATGAACTACAACAAAGAGATGAATATGGGAAACGTTGAATTTGGCGATATGCCACCCCAGCCGTTTCTTTTGGGATTGTTAAGTGCGTTCGACAACAGATACCAGGCAGCGGCGGATGCTTTTTTCAAAGAGATTACCTGGAAACAGTTTTTCGCCATTATCTGCATTAATCTTTGTAAGGAAGCGCCGACGATAAACGAACTTTCCGAAGTCATGGGCAGTTCTCATCAGAATGTAAAACAAATCCTTTTAAGACTCGAAAAGAAAGGATTCATAAGAACATTCGAGGACGAAAAAGACAAAAGAAAGCAGCGAATTGCGGTTACGGATGAAGCTATGCAGTTCCTTGAACAAAATGATAATAACGGGCAGCAAAGCCGGTACATAATCGGACGGATTTTTGAAGGGATTGATGAGCAGAGCCTCATGACCACAATACAGACTATTATGAAAATGGAAAGGAATTTAAGCGAACTGTGAAAACTCTTATTATATATACTTCCCAGACGGGATTTACAAAAAAATATTCTGAATGGATTGCCGAAAGAACGAAGGCTGACATTCTTACTCTTAAGGAAGCTCAGAAGAAAGATACAGCTTTTTTTGAAAATTATCAGGCTGTAGCTTTCGGCGGATGGGCCATGGCAGGAAATGTTGCGAAAGTAAAATGGTTTCTCGATAAAGCTTCATCGTGGAAAGACAAACGTCTTGCGGTATTCTGCGTCGGAGGAAGCCCCAACGAGAGTCCGGATGTTGATGTCATGCTCAAAAAAATCCTTACGGATGAACAGAAGCAGTATATTAAAGCCTTTTACTGCCAGGGCGGATTTAATTATGAGAAGATGAACGGACCTTCGAAACTTGCGATAAAGATGTTTGTGGCTTCACTTAAGAAAAAGAAAGATCAGACGGAAGACGAAAAGAAAATGGTTGAAATGATTTCTTCTTCATATGATATTTCGGACATCAAATATACCGATCCCATTGTGGAATACCTTGAGAATGCAAATTAGGTTTTGAAGGAATAAATTGATTTCAGAGTGAAATATTTTGAAAGTGAGAATTAAGTTGTGAAAAAAGTTTTAAAGATTTTATTGATAGCTGCAGCTTCTGTTATTTTGATTTTTGCAGTTTTTATCCTGTCGGTCTGCCTGTTTTTCATGAACAGGATGAAAAGTGAAGTCGATGCGTTTGACAAGACTTCGGTTGATGTGAGAGAGGTTGCGGACGGTGTTTATGAAGGGCACAGCGAAACGACTCTTGTTAAGGTGGATGTCAAAGTAACGGTGTCAGACGGGGAAATAACGGACCTCGTGATACTCAAGCATGAATGCGGCAGGGGAAAACCGGCCGAAGACATGATTCCGAACATGATAGAGAAGAACGATGTGGAAGTTGATGCGGTTTCGGGAGCGACATATTCTTCCGAAGTCATAAAAGACGCGGTAAGAAATGCTCTTAGAAAAGGGCTTTGATGAAACGAAGCAGGCAGTATAAATATTGCTGCCTGTTTTGCATGTTATGAGCTTTAGAAGCGTGCGAAATATTAATCACCCATTTGAGGAAAGGTAACGATTTGACAACTATACAACATTGTTGTATAGTTGAAACATGAAAAACATAAAAGATTTAAGAACAATAACGAATATGTCTCAGCAGGAATTTGCCGAATATTTGCATATTCCCAAATATAATATACAAAATTGGGAACAGGGAAGCAGAAGGCCTTTGGATTATGTGCTTGATATGATTGAAAGGATAATGGTTATGGATAACTATGATTTGAATTTAATAAATGAAAAATCATATTTAAGTACTGAGCATAAAATCACTTTTTATTTAGTCCCTCAAAAAGAGGGTGAGTATGATATTGTATTTTATTATGATAATCACAAGTATCAAATGCCTGCTCCGATTATAGATAATAAAATCCCGGAACCGGACTATTCAAGAACATTGATAGGAGGCTCTTCGTTTTATGTTGATGACAAAATAGACGATATTTTTTTTAGCAGGAAAGCAGGTCTTATATGAACCAGATTGTGCATTTAAAGCATAAAGATATAACTGTCGCACTTTTAGAGTTATCAGAAAATGATAACTCTATTTTAAGATTACAGTGCTTTGACCCTGAAAATATGCCTTATTTAAGGCAGATGAGCGTTAAGGAAATGAATTTTTGGTGGAGAAACAGAGCAATACCCGATAACCGAAAAGAGTTGTCAAAAATTCTGAAAAAATCAAAATGCGATAATTCTCTGCAGTTTATGAGCAAAAATTTAGCTTTAAGTTTAAGTGACTGTTACTGGGTCTGCCCTGCATCATTAAGCAAAAAATGGGAAGAAGTTAATCTTTTTCAAAATTTTAAAGAGGTATCGTTTAAAGACAAGGCCGGAAACGATTTTTCAAATAATCCTAACGGATCGTTAAACGGCAGCATGGATAAAGAGGCTTATTTTGAAAATAACGAATGGATATTAAAAAAATACAGAGAAACGCATTTGGGAGAGCAATGTATTAATGAAGTTTTTTCGAATTTAATAAATGAGAAGCAGGGCTTTACCGATTACGTGAAATATCGCCTGCAATTTAAGGATAATAAATGTGAAAGCTGTACCTGCAGATTTTTTACAAATGCAAAATCGGAATTTGTTGCGGCTTATAATTTTACGGCTTATAAGAGCGAAAAAAATTCCCTTTCCAACTATGAGCAATACATTAATCTTTGCAAAGAATTTGGTCTGGATGAACAGGATGTACGTTCTTTTATGGACTATCAGACTTTATTGGATTTTGTGATGACCAACACGGATCGTCATTATCAGAATTTTGGTGTATTAAGAGATCCTGACACTTTAAAAATTACAGGTCTTGCACCTGTTTTTGACTGTGGAAATTCAATGTTTTATAAAGACTGTTATAATATGACGGCAAACGAAATACTTAATATTCCGATCAGTTCCATGACCAAATACGAAGAAAAGATGCTTGAATCTGTAACTGATAAAAATGCGATGGATGTAGAAAAACTTCCGACCAAGGAGGAAACCAAAGAATTCTATATTGAAAATAAAATTGATGAATACCGGGCTGATATTATTTCAAATAATTATCAAAAAAAGATTGAAATGCTTAATAAGTTTCAAAAAGGGTATAAAATAACAAGATATACGGTAAAAGATTGGGATTCTTTTCTTGACCGGTAAGATTGGAAAAAAGAACCCGAATTGAAAAACTGGCAAGCTGATGCCCGTAAATAAAAGACTTACTAAAATATGTGACAAAAGAGGAAGAGACTTTGAACGAAAAGAAAACAGGTTCAAAAGAAAAGAAAACACCCGTTAAAAAGATTTTACTGATAATTGCAATTGCGGTTTTGGTCCTGATTGCTTTAATTATTCTTATACCGACAATAAATGCAAGGAGGATTCCGCATCACTTTGCTTCCGCAAAAGAAGGAAGAGAACTTTTCCTGGCAAAGACCGAATATTACAGTGATTTTACACAGAATGATATTGATTACAGACTGAAAAAAAGCGGCGGAACTTTGGATGAATTTCTCGAGGTAAGTGCCAATGACATCAAAAGTTTCAATCTTTTGGAAAAATATCTGATGAATTGCCGCATTTCCAAAATGGCACGAAAGCTTAAGAAAGAAGGTTATACACTTCCGCAGTCGGAAGAAGTCGTTTATATAAAGACAAAAATGTCCACAGAAGGCGGGAACAGTGGATTTACGCTCGGCAATGAAATTTACCTTAGTTCCATGAACATAGTTACCGGACTCATTCCGGGGGCAGGTCAGTATTTCGAGCATCTGATGTGGCATGAGCTTTATCATACTCTTTCAAGAAATAATCCCGATTTCAGGGCTGAAATGTATTCGCTTATCAATTTTACCGTTACGGATTCCGATTTTGAAATGCCTCCCTGCGTTCGCGACTTGTATTTCAAAAATCCGGATGTCGAGCGTCATAATTCATACGCAACTTTCATTATCGACGGTAAGGAAACGGACTGTTACCTTGTATGGCTCTGTACAACTGACTATGCTCAAAGCGGTTCGTCGATGGTATTTCGTAACGAACCGGTACTTGTTCCGATTGACGGAACGGATACATATTATACCTTTGACCGGGCATCGAATCTCGATGAGGTTTTCGGAAGCAATACCAATTATGAAATTGATCCCGAGGAATGTATGGCAGATAATTTCGCCGATACAATGCAGTATGGCCTGGCCGGAAGAATGGGAAAAGGTTATGACAATCCGGAAATAATTCAGGGCGTAATTGATATTTTAAAGAAGTAAAAAACTCAGGCTGTTTGTACAGGTGGTTTTGTAATGAAGAATTTGCAGTAATATTCAAATTCGGAAGTTTCCCAAATACAGAGAAAAACATGGGGGCATAAATGGAAAAAAAGCCGACAACAATAATATTCGTAAGGCATGCGAGACCTGTTCACCCTTATCATGATGACCGAAACAAACCCTTGTCGGAAGAAGGGTTAAGAGAAAGACAGGTTGTGCTTGATACTTTAAAAGACCGAAAAATTGATGCATTTCTTTGCAGTCCTTTTAAAAGAAGCATCGAAACAATAGAGCCGACAGCTGCTTATTTCGGAATGGAAATAAAAACGGATGAAAGATTTCGCGAGAGAAAAGTCGGCGACGAAGCAGGAAAAGATTATCTTGAAAACAGATGGGTGGATTTTGATTTTGTCGAAAAAGACGGCGAAAATTTAAGGTCCGTTCAGGATAGAAACATGGAAGCTTTCAAAGAAGTTTTGCATGATTATGAGGGAAAAACGGTTGTAATCGGCACGCACGGGACTGCATTAAGTACGATTCTTAATTACTATGACAACAGTTTCGGCGTGGAAGATTTTAAAAGGATAATGCACTGGATGCCATACGTAATTGAAATGACTTTTGATGGCGACAGACTTCTTGAAAAAAAGGAACTGGCTTATGTTGACAAGAGCTTGAAGTAATGTGAGTTTCAAAACATACAGATAAAAGAAAATGAAAACTGAGTGATAAAAAGACAGAACAGTAATAACCGAATTAACCGTACTCTGCATGATTCAGGATGATAAAAGGGTGAACGGAAATTAATCGAGGAGAAAATATGCGGATTCCGAAGATAAATTCAAACAGCTACGGCGGGATATGGATAGGCGCGAGCTTGGCAGTCGGCGCTTTGGTTCCGTTTGTTTTGTGGCTTGTTTTTCATAAAGTTTTCTGGATTTTCATTATAGTGGGAGCCGTCGGATTAATCTCTTTTATGATTCTTTTTGCAATCGAGATGCATCAGGATTCGGCGAAGGTTCCTTACTATGAAAAAGATCTGAAAGAAAAAATATCATTCAATCCCGAGAAGCAGTATGCGGTTATCAAAAGCTCCATCTGCACGGGTGAGAAAGTTGCCGGATTTAAGGATAAAACCGACGGGCATTTCACCGAAGTCATGGTTATAAGAACGGCAGCAGACGAGGAAAGATTTAAAAAGATATACGATATAAAAACAGTAAAGACTGAGTACTAGTGCGAAAAGATGAAAGAAAACCGGCAGCACAGATTAGAAGTAAGAATTGGAATCAGCAGGAATTACAATTACGGAATAATGAAAACAGAGCGAAGAAAATTCCGCTCTGAACATGTAAAATAAGAATAATTCGGATTTGCAGACATTTTGCTTTATGGTATAATTCACACATGGAGAAAATACTGTCAAATCCGATTTTTTATGTCGGTTCTATAATTTTCTTTCTCTGTCTTTTTATTTTCATCATGGGAAAGAAACTGAAAATAAACAGATTTTACGGAATTGTCACCGCCGTATTCGTTTGCGGCGCTTTCTTTTTGTGTTTTTTGTCTTATGACAAGGGCACGCTCTATTTTATTCCGAATGAAGAGCCCGGAGTCTGCGCCGACAGATTTTTAAACTTTGTCTGTCAGGGAAAAGAAGCAGAGGCTGTTGCGATTCAGTCATCGGAAGAAACGCTTTTCGTATCCCCGCAAAACCCCGGCGAAGTCGAAGAAATCATGATTTCGGCGTTAAGGAACAGCTACTCCTATTCTTTGAATAATCCCGAACCCGCAACCGAAACTCACGCTCAGGTTTCAGCGACCGTTAATTATCTTGAACTCTCAAAAATTGTTCCCGATATAAATACATATGTAAATTCGAAGCTTGCGGATATAGTCGAAAACAGTCGAAAATCCGAGGTTTATGATGAAAACGACAACTATCGTCAGGACGTTCTGGATGCGGTTTATGAGGAAGCGGTGAAAAAGATTTTAACAGAACCCGAGAAATATTATTCCTCATCCGACATAGTTCTTGATATGGATTATTCCGATGGAACGTGGAAAGTCGCTCCGAATCAGGCGCTTAAACTTGCACTTGCGGGTGGTTCTGCGTCGGGAGCAAATACGGCGGCGAATATTAAAAGCGAGGCGCTTGGCGAATTAACATACATTCCCAAGGTTTACACGATAGAAGAAAACGCGGTTAAGGGGCCGAAACCCAATCCGGAAAATTACGGGGTGACGGACAATCCTCAGGATATTGTGAAGCTTGTTGCGGATAATCCGAAACTTACAGGGGATAAGAAGTGTTTCTTTAATCCCGATGTCAGCTTCGTCAACAAAAACATTCAGTATTACGCAGACGAGACGATTCTCTGCTATTCATGGAAAGAGTTCTGCGACGGTCATGCATGTACTTTCTCCGAAATTTATCTTTCGGATCCTTCGCAGTTCAGAAGAAAACTTTCTCAGGATACATACGGCTCACCCATTCAGAAATATGCTTCCGAATTATCAAAGGAAACCAACGCGGTTGTAGCCATGAACGGTGATTTCTACAAATTCCGTGCAGAGGGTGTGACTGTTTATCAGAGAGAGCTTTACCGTTTCAATCCGCGTCATCTTGAACTTTGTCATGTCAATTCTAACGGCGATCTTCTTTTTACATATGCGGATGAACTTCCCGATGAAGAGAGCGCACGCAAATACATAGAAGAGAACGATGTTCTTTTTACCCTTGCATTTGGACCCGTGCTTATAGCAAATGGCGAGCCTCATGAGTCTTCGAGCAGTTATCTTCTCGGACAGGTAACGGAAAGATATTCACGTTCGGTTCTCGCAAGAGGCGAACCCTGTCACTATCTTTTGATGACGATAAATCACGGAAGCAATGTTCCGACAACGACCGTCACACAGACGAGAGACATAATGATGAGCAAAGGCGTTACCGACGCTTATGTTCTTGACGGCGGCCAGACCGCGGAAATCATCATGCAGAACAAAGTCCTCAATTACGTGGATTTCGGTTCGGAAAGAGCCGTTAGCGACATTCTGTATTTTGTAACCGCCCTGCCGGAGGAGGAGAGCCAATGATGAATCCTACCGCTTTTATTCTCGGATCGTATGAAATATCCTGGGCGCTGATCCTGATGGCTGTCGCCATTCTGGTCTGGTTTAATTTTTCCTGTACGCTTTATACCGGAAAAGAGAGAAAGACTATTGCTTTGTGGGTGATGGCTCCGTTTGCGATCGTCTTTTGCGCTTTTCTTTCAAGAAGCGTTTACTGGTATTCGCATCAGTCGCAGTTTGAAGGATACGTTTCGGCGCTTAAGTCGCTTGACCTGTCGGCATTTTCACTGCTTGGAATCGTACCCGGAATTCTGATGGCAGCAGTTCTTATAAGACTTGTTCGTCTTGATAAAAATCTGCCCTCGCTCTTAGACAGCCTTTCGCCCGCAACGGCAGCAGGTGTTGCGATTCTTTATCTGACTGATTTTTATCATCCCGCGTGCCGCGGCAAAATGATTATCGAGAATCCCTCATATCAGATGCTGCCCTTCGCATACATGAATTACAACACGCAGGGCGAACCCGAATATCGTCTTGCGACATTTTTCATAGGATTTATACTGATGTCTTTAATCTGCGTGGCATCGACTGTTTTTTATCTTAAAAACAGAAAGCAAAAAGGCGAGACTGCATGTTTCTTCCTTCTTTTCTACTCGGCGGCGCAGTTTGTTCTGGAAAGCACAAGGTATGACGCGGGATATTTCCCCGCAAACGGATTCGTAAGTATCATTCAGATTTTCTCTGGTGTATGCATTCTCGGGGTAATGATTTACGAGACGGTTTTAAGAATACGAAAGAAACAGTGGCGCAAAGTCTGTTTCCTTATCTGGCTTGCACAGCTTCTTGTCATGGGCGGCACGGGATTTTTGGAGTATTATGTTCAGCGTCACGGAAGCATGGCTTTAATCCTTCATCCGTTAATGGGGCTCACATGTTTCCTGATGGCACTTTTCCCTGTATTAATGGGAAGATTCAAAAGACCTGCTAAATAACACGAATTACATAGGAATATTTAAAAGGGTATGTAACAGTTTCCCGAAGAAGTGTGCCGGGGAAAGGGTTTGAAAACTTTTAAGGGGATCCCGAAGATGAGGGATTGGAAATAAGGGATAAAAATATGGGAATGTCAGCAGCAGAAAGATTATCACCGGAACAGCTCGAAACAGGAAAAGCGTTATATAAAGAATACATGGGGAAGGGAATGCATGTTTCCAGAGAGGAATCGCGTGATAAATATGAATTTTACCTTACAGTCAAAGAGGATAAGGAACTGGTAAAAGAACTGGATAAAGAAATTATAGAAGATCTTTTCGAGGATTTATGGAAGCCGGACGGCTTTGTATGGGGAAGAGTCGGGAAAATTATCGGGGTTCTTTTTCTGGGAAATTCCGATTACGAATACTGGGGTGCCAGACTTCTGGATGAGATCGAAAAGATGGATACCCTGAATCATAAGCAGAGAATTCTTATCATCGAGAGGATGGTCGGAGATGACCGTGAACATGAAAAAGGCGGAATAGCCCTTATCTGCAAATATACGACTCTCGAAAGCAGAATGGTTGAAGTCATGGATAAATTAATGGATTTCTTCTGCGACGAAGACGAGGATTACGGATTGGGCTGGCATGATGTTATCGGAAGACATCACAGAGCAATAGCTAATTACAGAAGAACGTACAATAAATTCAGGAAACGTGCCTGAGTAATTTCTTGCTTATCATTAGATAATGTAGTAAACTAAATTTTAGAAAAAGGTGCATGTTTTCGGACGGCACTGGGGGAGTCATTCAGTGGCTTCCTTTTTTGTTGCAAAAAATAATACCTGCCTTTGATTTTTCAAATCTTTGGCAGGTATTTTTTATTCATCTTCCCAAAATATTTCATCAAGTGTTTTGTTGAGCACCTTGCAGATGCTTCTGCAGAGGTTGATGGTGGGATTGTAATCACCTTTTTCGATGGCATTGATGGTCTGCCTCGATACGCCGACTTTGTCGGCTAAGTCCTGTTGGGATAAGTCCATCGCAGCTCGTGCCGCCTTTAATTTAAGATTCTTCATCAGTCATCCTCCTCATCATCGTCGTCATCAGAGGATGCGCTTTTTGCATTTGCAATTCTTTTAAGTAACAATGCAGCAAAGACTACAAGGAAAAGAAGTGTGCAGAAGATATTTAATACTCTGAAAGTAATTCTTCCGTCAACTATCATCAGGCCGTTAACAAAGTTGAAGATGCTTATTACGAGATTAAAGATAGCGATAAAAGCGAAAAATATGAGTACGCGGGTGGATTTTTCGTTGATGGCGAAATAGCTTTCATGCCAGATGCAGTAAACAACATAAACGCCCAGACCGATAAAAACGGCAAGCTGGTAAAATACTGGATAATCGGCTATTGTGGCGATACCCGTCATATTAAGAATTATCAGGGCTTCAACTATAATCATCAGAGTGAAAAAGCCGATTTTGAAAGCTTTGCCCTGCTCAAGAATCTGTCGTTCATCGTATTTTTTCTCACCGTCTTTTCCGAAAAAGATGAATTCAGTAATAAGCATTGCGATAAGCAAACCTACGACCATTCCCCATCCAAGCATGATTGAAGGGAAAACAAGATCTTTTTCTTTGCTTAAGCAGCAGAATTCATAATTGAATACCGTGGTTCCGTTTTCGATAAAAGAAGGGAAATTGATATCTTTTGACATCTGCGAAGCTTCTTTTGAACCGCAAATGTATGTTGATGCATAATTATAAAATTCATCTTCATCAGTAAAGTAATAAAATGTAACTTTATAATTTCCGGGCTCGAGGAAAATAACCGTATCGAGGAAAGCGGCACTCTGTGAGGAAGAATAGACCACATTGTCGGAAGAATCGGTAATGACGAGAGTTGTGATAAATCCAAGATTTGAAAGTTTGACATTACCGAGGGTGTCTTTGTCGTAGCCTTCGGGTATCAGTGAAAAATAAACGGTGTGTTCGCCGGCTTTGTCGACTTTAAAATCTATGGAATTGCTTGCAGGATATGCAACCCTGTCTTTAACCTCGATGGTGGAAGTCCATTTCGACATATTCTGTTCAAACGGAGTTTTAATAAAAAACAGAACGGGAGTCAGCAAAAGAACTGCCGCGAAAAGTACTAACAATATTATTCTTTTTACGATTACTGATTTTTTCATAATGAACTCCCTGCTGTTTGTAGGTGGCCGGAGATTCCGACCACCTTTATCATTTTAACGGATAATCTTTTGTATTACAATTTAATCTTTGTTCTTAAGTGTTTGCTTTATTGCCCGTCGCTTTGTTTTAGCCGGCAGTAAAAGCAACGACTTATTCCGATTTTTTACATACCGAGCATTGCGGGAAGGTATGTGATGATGAAAAGTCCGATTGTTGTAAGAGCGAAAAGCCATGCATATTTGCTGGTAAATAAAGCTTTTACGGATTCAGACTTTGTGGGTTCGCCTTCGATCTTTTCGAGTTTAAATTTCTTTGTTGCAGCAAATACGATGAGAATAATGATTCCAACAAATCCGGCAAATGCGATGGTTGCAAGGGCTGCTCCGAAAAGCACGATTGAAACAGCTGCGGCGCGATTAGCCATAAGATATTCCGGTGAAGTGTTCATTGAAGGATTTGTTTCATATACTTTCTGCAAAAGAGTTGTTGTAACCACGGAAGTAAAAAGGTTTACGATCATGTGAAGGATTATCGTCAGGTGGATTTTTCCGGTCTTTAAATAAAGGAAAGCGAAGAGGAAACCGATCAGTGAAGCGAAGAAAAACTGTGAGAAGTTTCCGTGGAAAAGTCCGAAAAACAGGCCCGAAACAATGATAGCGATGAATGAACCGTATCTGCTTAAGCGGTCAATAAGCAGTTTTCTAAAAATAAGTTCTTCAAAAATCGGAGCAAGAATACCTACAACAAGGATTCTGGGAACAGGGCTTGAACCTAAAAGAAGTTCTGCGATCGCGGCGTTGTTGCTGCCGCCGAAAGGTAATGTGAGTAAGTTGTTTACTATTGTTCCGACGATCATTCCGATAACCATGAGACCTGCAGTCATGAAGATGTAAGGAACGAATCTGAAGAAACCGAATTCCTGCCTGGCTATTTTTCTGGCGGGAATCTTCTTTGTTAATACATAAAGAAGAGGAAAGCCGATCACATCAACACTGAGTGCGACAAGGGCGAAGGTTAAAAGAGATGATAAATTGGGTGTGTATTCAATGGGGAAAAGGTTAAGGCCGAAAGAAACGAAAAGCTGAACAGTTGTTACCACGATTGAAAAAATTGCAAATGTGATACCGATATTATCAACACCTTCAGACATGTTTTCGGCGGTCTTTCTGTCAATGAATAAAGCTGCAACACACAAAGCGATGATGATTAATCCTGTTGCGAGGCAAAGGATCTGAGCCCATGCCGGAGCTGTGTAAGGTTTGTAAACGCCTGCCGATAAAGAGATGTTTGCATTTGTATCTTCTGCAAAAGTATCGAATCCGACATTTTCAATGTATTCTTCAAGTTCTGCCTGGTTTGTTATTGCCGAATATTTTTCGTTGTACTCGCGGAAAGCATCTTCTGAGTCAAGGAATACGAAGTTTACTTCATAGTTTCCTTTTTTGAGGAAAACCTTCTGGGAAGATACTTCAACCTGGAAAGCGGTGCTGCCGTAAACGCCGTTGCCTTCGGAATCTTCAATGGTAATACCGGTCAGAAATCCGGGTTCCTCAACATCCCATGAATAGGAAAGGTTGTACTCGCCGTCTTTCTCAATTGTCAGATCGAGGGGCAATGCCTCGGTATCAAGGAGCACGCCGTTTTCCTTAACGACTGTCATTGACATGTTGCCGTTCATTACTTCTTTTCCGTCACCCTGCGATCCTCTTGCGAAAACGACAAGGATAAAAAACGGAATCATTAAAATCATTGCTAAGATATATGGTATTTTCTTTTTCATAATCATTCTCCTGATAAAACAATACTAAAAAATTAATGCTCGTCGACTTGAGCATATAGTAATACCATCCTTACATAATGTCAACTATATTTTACAAAATGTATAAGAAATTTTAATTTGAATGAAGATAAAAAATGCTGTAAAAGCTTAATTTAAAGGGTTTTTCAGGGTTAAAAATTTTTTTGAAAAGTATTAAAAATATAAAAAAGTAGCAGGGGTTGCTTGTAAGTAGTTTCTTGTATCAATCTGAGTTTGAAATATTATGTTTTTAGAATGATCTCATAGTCCTTGTTGTATCATTAAAAGAAAACAAGGAGGTTTTTCTTATGCCGTTTAGAACAATGGAAATTCATATCAACTTTGTAAATTACACAGAAAACTGTCCCAGTCAGTTTGTTTCCACAACTGATGAGGTCATCAAGTAATGTTGTCAGTTCCTTCATCTTCGTTTTCCTCTTTTTGTCATAATTTTTTACTGTGATTTTCTTGGCGAGCCGTTTTGTTATGACGCTTAGGCTATCGTCACTTCAGCTAACTCTTCATCGAGTTCGGCATCACGCTCTGCATAAACATCCTTTTCAATGTCTGCCATGATTCACACCGCCTTT
>JAEEGL011647801.1_pt1 | contig 28840 bp, 21 predicted proteins | sample 9134231 | NCBI WGS metagenome assembly JAEEGL01 (sample SAMN16246548, study PRJNA631951) | gut metagenome | biome: gut microbiome; feature: rumen; material: fiber-attached | host: Bos | place: Iran: Karaj | collected 2018-10 | reverse complement strand
GCGCTGATGCGGGCGATCCACAGCTGACGGTAGTTGCGCTTCTTCTGCTTGCGTCCGATGTAGGCGTACTTCAGGGACTTCATGACAGCCTGGTTGGCCATCTTGAAATGGGTGGACTTGCTTCCCCAGTAACCCTTCGCCTGCTTCAGGATCTTATTTCTTCTTTTGCGCGTCATCATCGCGCCTTTAACTCTAGCCATTTTCCCGGACCTCCTTATTTATACAGGATCATGCGCTTGATGGCCGCCTCGTTGGTGGCATCCGCATACGTACCCTTGCGCAGATTTCTCTTGCGCTTGGTGGATTTCTTGTTCAGGATATGGCTCTTGTAAGCATGGGCGCGTTTGACCTTGCCGGTCTTCGTGAGATTGAATCTCTTCTTGGCGCCGCTGTGGGTCTTGATCTTGGGCATTGCTGTTGACTCCTTCCGATTGTTGTATTTGATCTGCTCTGCCGTGTTACTTGCTGCCTTTCGGGGACAGGAACATGGACATGAAGCGTCCCTCCAGTTTGGGATTCTTGTCCATGGTGCCCACCTCGCCGCATTCCTCGGCAAAACGGGTAAGCAACTCTTCGCCGATGTTGGTGTGTGCCATCTCACGGCCCTTGAAGCGCACGGATACCTTGACGCGGTTGCCGTCGGCAAGGAACTTCTGCGCGTTCTTCAGTTTCACGTTGAAATCCCCGATACCGATGCTGGGAGACATACGGATCTCCTTGATCTCCACGACGTGCTGGTTGCGGCGGGCGTCCTTCTCCCGTTTGGCCTGCTCGAAGCGGAATTTTCCGTAGTCCATGATCTTGCACACCGGGGGCTTGGCCTGCGGCGCGATCTTGACAAGATCGTAGCCGTGCTCGATGGCGACCGCCAGCGCCTCCTCCGCGGACATGAGTCCCAGCTGGGCGCCGTCTTCGCCGATCAGGCGTACTTCCTTGTCTCGGATATCCTCGTTGATTTCATGGGTCACGTTAGCGATGGGAAAACACCTCCATCAGAAAATAAAACACGGACGCAAAACAGCGTCCGTCCACAGCGAAAACCGGCCTTTTGCCGGAGTCGTTCGATGTTCTACCGCGGCTCGCCTGTGCGGCCGGGTGAGGACGGAAAACCGTTCTGCTTTGTTTTTGCTCCGCTAATATAACAGACCGCGGGCGGCTTGTCAACGCTTTTTTCGCGGAAACACATTTTAATATTGTCAAACGGACGCGGCGGCTGTATAATGCGTTAGCATGACTGCGACTGATCTTCCTTTTATAAAGGAGTACCGATAGAATGAACGTAACGGACATCGGCAATTACATATACATCACCAAACACGCCCACGGGCATCTGGTGGGAATCGGCGGCGTCTCCATGGCTCCCCTGGCGGAAGTCCTGAAGGGCATGGGCGTCGTCGTGACCGGCTCGGACATCAACGAAAGCGATTCCGTGCGCCACCTGCAGTCCCTGGGCATTCCCGTTTATATCGGGCATGACGCCGCCAACGTGGAGGGGGCCGACTTCGTCGTCCGCACCGCCGCGGCCCACGACGACAATCCCGAGATCGCCGCCGCCAGGGCCATGGGCATCCCGGTATTCGAGCGCGCGCAGGCGTGGGGCTACCTGATGCAGTCCTACAAGAACGCCGTGTGCGTGGCCGGCACCCACGGGAAGACCACGACCACCTCCATGATCACCCACGTCCTGATGAAGGCGGAGCTGGATCCCACCATCATGATCGGCGGCACGCTGCCTCTCCTGAAGGCCGGCCACCGCATCGGCCACGGGGACACCATCGTTCTGGAATCCTGCGAATACTACGACAGTTTCCTGAGCTTCTCCCCCACCATTGCCGTCATCAACAACGTGGATTCCGACCATCTGGATTATTTCAAGGATCTGGACAACATCAAGGCCAGCTTCCGGAAGTTCGCGGAACTGGTCCCGGCGGACACCGGCTGGGTGGTCGCCAACGGGGACGACGCCAACACGATGGATACCCTCGCCGGCATTGACCGCAGGGTGGTCACCTTCGGTCTCGGCGAGCAGAACGACGTGCGCGCCGTGAACATCCGTCCCCACCGCAGCGGCACGGATTTCGACGTGATCGCCGACGGGAAGCTCTTCACCGCCGTCAGCCTGGTGGTCCCCGGGGAGCACAACGTGCGCAACGCGCTGGCCGCCTGCGCCGCCGCCCGCCTGCTGGGCGTCCCCGCCCACGCCGTCTCCCAGGCGCTGGCCGCCTTTACCGGCGCCGGCCGCCGCTTCGAATTCAAGGGCGCCCTGAACGGCGCCAAGATCTACGACGATTACGCCCATCATCCCGGCGAGCTTCACGCCCTTCTGGACATGAGCCTCTCCCTGGGATACGACCGGGTGATCCTCTGCTTCCAGCCCCATACCTACAGCCGTACCAAGGCGCTGTTCGATGAGTTCGTGGCGGAGCTCGGACGCGCGGACGTCACCTGGCTGGCCGAGATCTACGCCGCCAGGGAGAAGAACACCATCGGCATCTCCAGCAGGGATCTGGCCGACCGCATCCCGGGAGCCAGATACTTCGCCACCTTCGAGGAACTGGAACAGGCGCTCCGCGAGAACGCCCGTCCCGGCGACCTGATCCTCACCGTCGGCGCCGGAGACATCTACCGCGTGGGCGAAGCCGTCATCGACGGCTGACCCCGGAAAAAGGAGCTTTCCATGACTGAACAGAACGTTCCCGTCCCGGAGGATACGGAAAAACCGGTTCCCGCCTCTGAAATCCCGGAAGCCCGGGATCTTCCCGCGGAGGAGATCTCCGGATCCGCTCCCGGCGGTTCCCCCGCCGTCACTGTCCTGGCAGGACTCGCCGGATGCATCGTCGGCACGATCCTGTGCGCCGCCGGCGGAGGGATGACCTCCACGCCCGGAATGTTCCTGTTCCTTCTGATCCCGCTGGCCATCGGCCTTGCCAACCTTCTGTTCAGAGGCAGCCGCGGAGCGGCGGGGCTTGCGGTCACCGCCGTTTTCACCGCGCTGGGCGTATGGTTCGTCCCCGCTCTCACCGCCGCGGCGACAGCCGTCAGGAAGCAGGGGCTGACCGTGTTTTCCGTTCCCCTGGTCGCCCTGAGCAGGGCCGGTACCGCAAACTATTTCACGGACTTTGCTTTTGATACGCCGCACGTTTTCCCCGTCCTGTTCGCCGTTATCGGCGTCCTGACCGCATGGGAACTGTACAGGCGGAAGAAAAACTGAATCCGGTCCCGCAGTACGCAGCGGCCCGATGCCGGCAATGGCATCGGGCCGCTGTTCTTTCTTTCATCATCCGCTCGTCCGGTCATTCCCCTCCGGAGCCGGACGCGTCTCCAATCAGTCCGATCCGCTCCAGCCTGTCCCCGGCAAACCGGAGCCGGTAATAGACGATGCAGGCGATGGACGACGCCAGGCTCGTCAGCGGCCACGCGAATCCCGCGTGCAGCGCGGTGACGTTGGGGACCAGATGCAGGATCAGCCAGGTCGCGGGGATCCGGATCAGCAGGGCGGACAGGCCCTCCAGCAGCATGGAGAACAGTGTCTTCCCGCATCCGTTGAAGAATCCCGGGAAGCAGAACATGATGCACACCATGATGCAGTTGAAGGAGACCGGACGCAGATAGCGCATGCTCTCGACGAGCACGGCGGGCTCCTTGTTCAGGATCCCGGCGATCGCCGCCGGCCATAGATTCATGGCGATGCAGGCGGGGACCGCGCAGGCAAAACTGAAGAGCGTGCCGTACTTCAGGATCTTTCTGGCGCGTTCCGTCTTCCGCGCCCCGATGTTCTGGGCCGTCATCGCGGAGATGGCCGACCCCATGGACATGGGCACCATGATGCTGAAGCTGGCGATCGTGTTGACCACGCTCACGCCCGCGACGACGTACAGCCCGAGCGTATTGATCATAGATGTGGAGATGATCAGGCTGACGTTGTTCAGAATGCTCTGCAGGGCCAGCGGCGCCCCGATCCTCAGGATGGTCAGGACGGTCTCCTTTTCCGGAACGCAGTCTTTCCACCGCATCCGGAACGGCAGTCCCTTCCTGGCCAGATAGACCAGGGACAGGACGAAGCAGATGCCCTGCGAGGTGATCGTGGACAGGGCCGCGCCACGTGCCGCCATGTTCCACAGTCCCACCGTAACGTAGTCGAAGACGATGTTCAGGAGACTGGATATGACGATGAACACGAACGGTGCGGTGGAGTTCCCCAGCGCGCGGAGCACCGAGCCCACGACGTTGTAGCCCATGACGAATACGAGCCCGAACATGCAGGTGTACAGATAGTTCCAGGACTCCCCCGTCGCCTCCTCGGGCACGTTCATCCAGACGATGAAGTGCTTCCCGAGAAACCGGATGACCACCATGGCGGCGATCACGGACGCCAGGGAGATAACGACAAGATTTCCCAGGGTCCTGGACGCCGACTCCCTGCGGCCCGCTCCCACCTGCTGCCCGAGCAGGACAGTGCCGCCGTTGGCGATGCCGTAGAAAAAGTAGGTCAGGGCTCCGATGATGCCCATGCCCTGGAAGGTCCCCGCCAGCGCCGAGGCCGACGCGAACCGGCCCATGAAATACACGTCGACGGACGTATACGCCATCTGCAGCAGAGAGGACAGTATGAACGGCACGGCGAAAGTAATGAGGACTTTCAGGACGTTGCCGCTGGTCAGATCGTTGCGCTGTTCCTTTGCCATATGCCTTGAACACCACCGTCATGCGTGAGAAGAACGCCGCCGGAGACCCGTCTGTCTCCGGCGGCGCGCGGGACTTATCCGCAGTAATACTTTCTGGAGATCTCGTACACGTATTCCGCCGTGATATCCGGGGCGAACCACGTGCTGGTCATCGCGTTGGGATGATCCTCGACGAACTTCTGGATCGCGTCGCGGAGCTCGCTGTCCTCCATGTCGTTCCGGATGTAATCCTTCAGCGGGATGGTCAGGACGATCTCGTTGCCGCACAGCTTGTACAGCAGTTCGAAATCGTTGATCAGCTGCGGCTGCCACGTATCCACGCCGGCCTCGATGTACGCGTCCGCCAGCATGTCGTTCTTTCCGCAGGAATGCATCTCGAAGAAGCAGCCGGCGTCGTGCGTGCTGTCCACGACTCTCTTCAGATACGGCACCAGCATCTCCCGGACCGTGTTCAGGGAGAAGAACGGCGCTTTCTGGGCGCCCCAGTCGTCGTGGAAAGCGATGATGTCGCAGTTGAAATACTTCTTGTACAGGTGGATGTACTCGTCATAGAAGTCGCACATCTTGTCGAAGAACCTGTGGACGCCCTCCTGTTCATCCTCGTCGATCAGCGCCATGAGGGCATTGGTCATATCCATCATGGAGATCAGCCTCTCGAACAGGCCGTTGAGGATCGTGATCTCCAGCGGTTTCCGGGGATCGCAGAAATCCTTGTTTCTCGCCGCCACGGCTTCCCAGTCCATGACGTTCTTGGGATCGGGGATGGTGACATACTTCTCCCATTCGTTGATGTCCGGCACCTTCGGATTGCCGCCGCGGACCATGGACCCGCCGACGGACGGCACGTATTCCCACTCGATGCCGAGGAAGTCCGGGCCGCCCACGTGGTCGAGATCCATGGGCTTGTTCTCGAACACGAACGCCCTGGCCACGTTCTCCGCGTTCTCCGGGCACATCATGGAGAAATCAAAGAACGAATTGGGCATCCAGAAAGGTTTTTCCTTCCTCAGGCTCATCAGATAGTTTTCCTTGATGGTGATGGGCGAATCGTACATCACCTTTTTCGGGAATCCGGGCATCGTGGGCTCTTCGACCAGTATGGGGGTCAGTTCCTTGGGGTCAAACGGCACTCTCTGCATTTGTTTTTCCCTCCTTACCTTTTCATCTTTATTCTTTGTCGGCAAGCACGACCTGGAGCATCGTCATGGTATTGCAGGCGCTCCAGCCGCACCAGATCCAGCCGTCGCCCACCTGGGGCTCCAGCAGCGTATCCGCCGGCTCTCCGGTCAGAGGATACACGTTGTACGGTTTGAACCCGAGGCGCGGGCCCTTCTCCGCCACGTTGTCGCACCAGGCGGAGGCGATCTTCCTTGCCGCTTCCTTCTCGCCGGCCAGCCACAGCCCGACGCTGCAGAACATGTTGGCGGGAGCGACCACGCGCCCGAGGACGAAATGCCAGCCCCAGTGGCACATCGGGCTCTTCATGCTCTCGGTGCACAGGCCCATGGGCGTCATGAAACTTCCTTCCTCCAGGAGCTTCTCCGCGATCTTGTGCGTGATCTCCTTCGGCAGGCGGTCGCCCAGCAGGATGGGCTGGTAGCAGGCCAGGCTCATGCTGTCCACGGCCTTGCCGCGGAGCTTCGTCACGAACTTCTCGCCGTCCCAGAACTCGGTGATCAGCGTGTTCAGCAGACGGTCGCCGCGTTCCTTCCAGGATGCCTCGCGCTCCGGATCCCCGGCGCGGCGGGCCAGCATGCTGCAGGCGTACATGCACTCGATCAGCAGGGCCATCGTATCCGAGTTGGACACCGGGAACCCGTCCTTGTAGGTGGACGCGTCGTCCCAGCCGGACTCGTTCGGGTTGTTGATCTGGATCAGATCGTCGCCGCGTCCGGCCGTCCGGTACGTGGTCCAGAACGCGATCCATTTCTCGAATTTCGGGAGCAGGTCCCCCGCCATCTCCGCGGTGATGAACTCCTCGCCGCAGCGGCGGACCAGCAGGTTCAGCGCAAAGCCCTGCAGCGGCGGCTGGCACCCGAAGTCTCCCACGTTTCCGGGGCTCACCGTGGAGGGCAGGCACCCGTTCAGCGGGTTCTGGTACAGGAACATGTTGGAGATGAGGCGGAAGCCCTCCTGCGGATTTCCCTGCAGCGCCATGCCGTTGTAGCTCTGCTGCCAGGAGAATCCGGCCGCGAGGCAGTTGTAGTGCATCATGATCATCGGGGACTTCACGAAGCCCGCCGGCTTCATCACGTGGCTCCAGGTCACGTAGACGACCTCTTCGGCCATGGTCCTGTATTTCTCCGGGATGTCCGTGTAGTTGGCGAAGAAGTCCGCGAAGCTCTTCCTGTTCTCCGTCTGGATCTCCTCGAAGCTCTTGGCGCTCACCTCGGGCACCGGCGTTCCGAAATACGACTGCATCGAGACCTCGAAGCGGCCCTCTTCGTCCGGAAGCATATCCACCTCCAGAACGGCGTAGCGTCCGAGGCTGCAGTCATACTCCGCCCGGTATTCCACTTTTCCGCGGATCGGCACGAAGCGCAGATTGCCGTGCTTTCCGAAAATGCCTTCCACGCTGCCGTCCTTCAGGCGGACGATGCTGTCCAGCGCGGCGGCGCCGTTCCCCTCCATGTTGGAGGCCAGCTCGAGCCGCAGGCCGGCGTTCTTCGCCCCGCGGAAGCGGATCTCGTCGTCGGCCGTCAAGGCCACGTCGACGTAGCGGGCAGGGCTGATGAGGCACAGGCTTCCCTCGTCTCCGTAGTAGTGATATCTCTCCGGCTTGTCTCCGTTCAGGATATGGACGTAGAAGCTCATGTCGGAGATCTGGGTCATGTCTCCGGATCTCACGCCCGAAAGCTTCAGGATGCGGCGGAAATAGTCCTCCTGCAGGAAGAAGTAGCACCCGGCGCGCGCGTAGGCGATCCGGATCAGTTCATGCTTTTCATTCGACTGGAACAGCATCTCACACGCCTCCTTCAGCCGTATCCACTGCGGCGAGAACCGTCAGCGCCTGTGTCAGGGTCGTCACTTCCCGGCCCTCAGCCGCGATGCTGCGGGCCAGTTCCCGGCTCTGTCCGGACGGCGCCGCGAGCAGCACCGGCAGGGCGTATGCCGTGGGGAGATTTCCTTCCGGTGCGGCCAGTCCCTCCAGTGCGGCGGCAGCAGCCGCCGCCGGATGTCCTTCGCAGACGGGGCTGTCCGTGATATCCAGGAAGCGGAATCCGTCTCCGTCCCTCAGGCGCGACGCCAGAGAGTTCCTCACCTCTCCGGCAGCGGCACCGAAGCGGGCCGCGTCGTCCTTCCTCCCCAGTTTCTCCGCCGCGGCGGACATGCCCTCCAGCCAGAGGGCCATATATACGTTCAGTTCCGGAGCGAACTCCGGGGCCGTTCCGGCGAACGGGAGCTTTTTGCCGCAGCCCGGCTCATACCGGTGCAGATAGTAGAACAGCTTCCGTTCGGGGCAGAACCGCTCTTTCATCCACCAGGCCAGCGCTTCGGCCAGCGCCTTGTAGTCCTCCTCCGGCAGGGCGCCGCAGATGTCCGGACGCGCCTTGAACACGACGCCGTACAGGGGGGCTTCCGCCTCCCACAGGAACATCCGGTTGTTCGCCTGGCGCGGTACCAGGCCGTCCGGCTGCCGGTATTTCAGGAACGAGCACATCCTCTCCGCCGCCTCCGCGGGATCCTTCAGGAATGCCGCGAGGAGCACGTTGTCGGCGAGCATCGCCGTGCCGCATTTCCTTCTGCTGCTGACGTACTCCGGCGCCGTGATGCACTGCTGGTCGAAGACCCTGGCGGGCTGGAGCGTCGTCCAGACGATATACGCCGCGTGGACGGCTTCGTCATTTTCCGGAGCACGGGCGAGCTTATTCATGAAAGCCTCGAATTCCGCCGCCATGTCCGCCGCCGCTTCGTCCACCGTGACGCCGTCGTCGCTGAACGGGACGTCGAAATCCGTTTCGAACACCACGCCTCCCAGCGCGCCGTCCTCCGCCGGGTGGATGAACACCCGGGGATCCGGATCGCTGAGCGCGTCGAGGTCCCAGGCGGACCTGACTTCCGCGCTTCCGCCGCGGGGCACGACTCTCAGGCGCACCCCGGAGGTCACGTACAGGGCTCCCTCGGCCGCGTCGTCGACGGCGCTTCCGCCGCCCATGAAGATGCCGGCCGTCTTGCCGTTCCCGATCATCAGGGAGATGCCCTTCCCCTCGATGACCAGCTTATTGGGCTGGGCGATGGCGAATCTGGCATATCCGCACTCCGTGGTCAGCACCACGGCGTTGTCCCTGATCTCGCAGGTGTAGTCCAGTTTCCTGTCCCCCGACCAGGCGGACAGTCTGCTGAGCATGTCACGTCCGAACGAGACGCCGTCCGGCGTGACGCCGATGTATAGTTCTCCCGTCTCCCCGTCTGCGGTGAGCATGATCCGGGACATGGCCCGGCAGTAGGGGTCGGACGGAAAACGCACAGGAATCTTGATCATATCCGGTTTCCTTTCCCCGACGTGCCGTCGGACCGCTTACTTCTTCCCGAATTCCGTGATCTGGCAGCCGTAACGCTTCCGCATCTCCTCGAAGGCTTCCTTCGTCGCCTTCTCGGGCTCGTATTTTTTCAGGGCCGTGAAGTCCTGCAGCAGGGCGTACCAGCGGGTCACGCCGCCCACGTCGTACATGGCCGTGGGCTCGAGCACCTCGAAGCTCCGCGGCGCATACTTGGGCAGCTTCACGAGGCAGTCCTTCTCCGCGATATACTCCTCGCCGTAGATGGTGAACTTCACCTTGCCGGACTGCACGTAGAACAGATCCTGCACGCCGGGATAGCCTTCCCACTTCGCCCAGAAGCCGGGTTCCATCTCAGCCAGCCAGATCTCCTTCTTGCCGCCGTTCTCCCAGCGGGCCGTGATCATCTTGAGGACGGCTCCGTCGATCTCGAACTTCGCCATGGGGTTCTTCGGATCCTTGACGGCGCTGACCTGCTCCGGCGGCACTTCCTCATAGTCCGCGATCCCGCGCATGTGCAGGTCGATGTTGCTGCACAGGAGGGCGAAGAACTCCGGATCCTTCTTGGCATCGGGATAGTGCGCCTCCAGCGTGGACGTGGCCACGGAATCGTCCGCGCAGTTCCAGTCGTGGAACGTGCCGCGGAACTGGACGTCGCCGTTGAAGATGAAGCTGTGCGCCTCGTAGGGCTGCATGTGGATGATCTTGCCGGCTTCCACCAGCGTCTTCTTCCCGTCGATGTAGAACCACATGGAGGAGGACTCGACAAAGAACGTCTCATAGCCCTGCCAGTGCTCGTGCGTCCTCACGTAGGGTCCGATCTGCTGTGTCTTGCGCATCACGGAATCCGTGAAACAGTACCTTCTGTCCATCCCCTCCGGCAGGATGATGGTGCGCTGGTCCTCGGAGATGCTCCCGTCAGGATTGTAGCCCTTGGTCGGAAACAGCCAGTTGGACTCGTCTTTGATGTCGATTACGTACTTCATGGTTCTGCTCCTTTCTGAAACTCTATATTCATTTTCTTTTCTTTTCGATTCAGTACGAGCCGCAGTAGTTGATCCTTGACCTCTTGTACAGCTCCTCGCGGTAGGCGTCGGTCATGACCTGGTTCCCGTAGCCGTTGAACATGGAGGGCTTGTCCGGGTTGCAGAACCGGTCCGCGTACTCCCTGGCCTTCGCCCGCTGCTCGTCGAGGGACAGGTCCGCCGGATCGAACAGATCGGGCGTGACCTGCATCATGATCCGGTCCCCGTACATGTCGTACAGGGTCTGCGTGTCGTTCATCAGCTGGCCGCTCCAGGTATCCCAGCCGGCGTCGCAGATGTTCCCGAGCTGCTGGAAGATATGTCCGCAGCTGTGCAGTTCCGCGAACTTTCCCTTCGAATGGATGAAATCCGTCACCTTGCGCATGGGCTCGACGAAGAACTTCCTGCCGACCTCCGGAGAGAAGAACGGGCCCTTCATGGAACCCCAGTCGTCGTGGATGAAGAACACGTCGATCTCCGGGAAATACCGGCAGTGCCTGTCGATGATCTTCACGTACAGGTCGCTGAGCCTGTCCAGGAACGATTTCAGCGCGTCCTCCTGATCCTCGTCCAGAAGCGCCAGAAGCGCGTCCTGTGTGTTCATGAAGGACAGCAGGCGCTCGAACCAGCCGTTCATCAGCCAGCAGCTGACGGCCGTATCCCTCTGAAGGAACTCATGGGAGGTCTTTCCGTTCCCCTCCCAGTCCCAGGAGTCCACGTCGGGCCAGACGACCTTGTCCGGCCATTCGTTCATGTCCTCCAGCAGCGGATGCCCGGGGCGCACCATGCAGCCCATGGCCTCCTCGATGTACTCCCACTGGACGCCGAACATGTCCCGGCCGTCGCCGTTGTATCCCATCTTGTGCTCGCTTCCGTCCAGGACGAAGCTCCTCGCGACGTTGTCCGGATTGCAGCGGGGGCAGAACATGTCGCTCTCGATCCCGCAGATCTGGAAATACGGCTGCCGGGACAGGGCCGAGCGGACCCCGTCCTTCGGGCTGACGGGATAGTGATAGATTGGGACGATGGGTCCCATGAAATGCGCGGGCTTGGTATAGGCTACCTCGAGTTCCTCTTCACGGAACGGGATCCTGGGCCAGTCGCTCATCTTTCCTTCTCCTCCCTGTCTTCGCGCGGAAGCACATACGTCAGCATCGTCATGACGTTGCAGGCGCTCCACGTCGCCCACGGCCATCCGTCGGACGGCACCGGCCTGTTCTCGAACTCGTCGAGATCCGGTACCTTCTCCCCGGTCAGCGGGTAGTAGTCATACGGGGCAAATCCGAGCAGGCAGCCCTTCTCGTCGCAGCGTCTGCAGAATCTTCTCGCGATCAGCGCGGCCTCTTTCGTCTTTCCCGCCAGGCTCAGGCCGACGGAGATCATCATGTTCAGCGGAGCCACGACGCGGCCGAGGATGAAGCGGTTTCCGTAGCCGGACAGCGGGCTCATCATGGATTCTCCCGTCACGCCGTACGGGCTGAGGAAGAGCTTCTCGTCCGTCACCTTCTCCGCAACCTTGTCGATGATATGCTGCGGCAGGCGGTAGCCGAGGATGATCGGCTGATAGCATACGAGGCTCATGCTCTCCACCGGCTTGCCGTGGACGCGGGTGATGAACTTCTCCCCGTCCCAGTACTCGCTGACGATGGTGTCGATCAGTTTCCTGCTCCTGCGCATCCATTCCTCCGACTCGGCATACAGATGGAGGACGCGGGCCATCCGGCTCATCCCCTCCATGCCCAGCGCGATGTACGACATCACGTCCGGATTCTCTGCGGGGAAGCCGTCGTTGAAGATGGACGCGTCGTCCCAGCCGGCCTCGTGGGAGGAGAGGACCGCCGTCACGTCGTCGCCGCGGCCGGCGCTGCGCCTCGTGAACCAGAAGTCCAGCCATTTCCTGTATTTCGGATAGAGATAGGCGCACCCGTCGTAGGTGAACAGCTCATCCCCGAAGATATCGTAGAGGAACGCCAGCGCGAGTCCCTGGAACGGCGGCTGGGGCGAGCCTCCGATGGCTCCGCCGAAATAGCTGACGGCGAAAGCCAGCGCGCCGGTCTCCTCGCTCTGATGCTCGAACATGGTGCACAGCAGCCGCCACGCCTCTTTCGCGTCGTTCTGCATGGCCATGGCGTTATAGCTCTGCTGCCAGGAGATCGCCCCGATGAACCACTGATAATGCATCATTATCATGGGCTCCTTGTATCCGCCGATGGCCTTCGTCGTATGCGACCAGATCAGCCACATGGCGTATTCCGCCAGCTCGGCGAACTCGTCGGGCGCCTTCCTGTAGTGCTTTTTGAACTCCTCGAAGCTCCTCTGGTTCTCCTCCTTCACCTCGTCGAAGTCCGGGAGCGTTTCGGGCAGTTCCCCGAACTCTGTCATATCCTCAAAGATCGCCGCTTCGAACAGCCCGTCCTCGGGGAGGAAGGAGAACGTCACTTCGTCATACCTTCCCGTTCCGTTGTTCCACGGCGCGGTCACCTTCACGGTTCCCCGGAGCATCCGGATCCGGAGCATTCCGAACTTTCCGAACGCCCCTTCCCATTCGCCGTTCTCCAGTTTCACGAGGCCCCTGCAGGCGCTCGTTCCGTCCTCCGGAACAGCCGGACGGAGGCACAGCCGCAGTTCGGTGGTCCCTCGGATACGGATGTGGTCCGCATCCGTCAGGGCAAATTCTCCGAAGCCCGCGGCGCAGTCCGCTCTCAGGGAACGGGCGTCGGCGAAATACTCGTATTTCTGCTCCGCCCCGCCTCCGTACAGCCTGACGTCGAACTGGAAGGGGCTCCTGCTGCTCATCTCTCCGGACTTGTAGCAGCTCAGGCGGATCACGTTCTCGTAGAAATCCTCGTAGAGGTAGAATCCGGTGCCGCGTCGGGCATAGGCCGGCCGTTTCAGATCGTATTTCTCATGTGTTCCGAACATGTCAGCGCCTCCTTACCTCGATTTCGAATCCGCGTACAGTTTCGCCGCGCACACGGCCGGCGTATACTGGCCGGCGCATCTGCAGTCAGCTTCTCCCGTCTCCGGGTACGTCGCAGCCAGGCCGAAGGCCTTCTCCGCCTCCGCGACCGCTTCGAGCAGTTTCTCTCCCGCACCCCGCTGTCCGCCGGCGATGAGCCCGGCGGCGAGCAGGCACGTCAGGACCGTATCCGTCTCTCCGGCTCCCGTCCGGATCCCCCGGCCGGGTACCAGCAGCTCTCCGGTCAGCGTCTCTGCCAGCGCCTGTCTCATGTCCTCCGGCAGCCGGGAACCGAGGATCGCCGGCACGCAGCACAGGGCGCTGACGCCGCCGGCCACGCCCTCCGCCGTCCTTGCGGCAAAACGGCCGTCCTGCCAGAGGTTTTCCTTCAGATATCCGAGGCGGCCTTCCGCCGCCTTCTGCCAGCGCTCCGCCGCTTCCGTCAGGCCGATCCTGTCCGCGAGACGTGAGAGCGCTTCCGCCTGGAGCACCATGCGCGCCGCCAGATCGGGCGCGGTCACCGGCGTTCCCGCGGAGAAGATGCCGTCGGACACGCTTCCGGATTCATAACGGAACGCGTAGAAGAAGCTGCTCCCGCCGTCCGACGAGCGGTTTCTGACCCACCACTCGTCCACCGTGGCCAGCATGTCGTACAGCGCCCTGCACTGCTCTTCGGACGGTTCTCCGTTCGCGAGCAGCTCGAGTACGGCAAGGCCGTGGTCCATGGAGGCCGTCTGATACAGCCTGCGGCTGCCGGACGCCTGTTCGGGAAGCAGCCCTCCCTTTGTGATGAAGGGCGCGAATTTCGTGATCAGTCCGAACGCCTCGTCCGTGTCCCGGAAAGCCAGGGACAGGACCGGCTGCTCCGCCGCCCGGGGATATACCGCGGTGATCACATTGGACGGATACACATCCCCCTCAAAGCCCGGGAAAGCCTTGGGCCCGATCCACAGGCTGTAGCTCTCCTCGATGCCGGCATCTTCGGTCCCGGTCAGTTTCTTCCGGAAGGCCGCAAAGGCCTCCTCCGTCTCCGCCCGGCACTCCGCGAACGGGCGGGACTCCCGCACCGCGCCGTCGAAACTCCTGTCGAAAACGGCGATCTCCAGCTTCCCGTTGTCCGGAAGGAATCTGATCACCGGATCGGTATAGCGGTAGGTGAGCAGGTCATAATGGGAATCCACCGTAACGGAGCCCGTGACCGGGATCATGGTGAACGACGTGCCGTCCATGCGGATCTCCGCCGTCTCCCCCTTCTTCTCCGCCACGTCGCCGAAGCCCATCTTCGCCGTGATGAGGAGGGCAGGCCCGTCGCCGAAGATGCGCAGGCTGCCGTCTCCGGCAAAGGTCATGGAGAGTTCTCCCTCTCCCGTCAGCATCCGCACGCCGGAGGTGGTGGCCCCCCAGGTATACTCCAGGGGCTTCCCTTCCTTCTCCGGCGTCAGGAGAAGATAGTCCTTGTTCCTGTAGAACTGGGCGCCTCCCCCCAGCATCCCTTCCGTGCTCTGGGAAAGGTAGAGCCCGTTTTCGGCGTCCAGGGGCGCTCCCTTGTCTTCATAGAAGACCATGCATCTGGATCTTCTGCAGGAAAACGGGATCCTGGTAATGTCCAAAGGATAGCTCTGCATCGTATCATCCGCCCTTTCTGCTGAATCCGTTTCTTACGTATATCCTATGCGGTCTGTTGATACTTGACAAACAACAGAACACGGTGTTTTGACTATTAACCGACACAATCCGTCGCCCGCGGCATTATTTTTTTTGCAAAAAGGCCCGCGGGACCGCGGCCGACGCGCCTGGCGGCATTCCCACGAGCGCTCAGCTGCGGATCATGTATTCTATGAAAAAATGTGTTTTAGTATACACATTCCAGATTTCTATGTTATAATAATGTTTCCAAAGAAACAAAACCGGCAAAATCTTTCGTTTACTATTCACGCCGCCGGATATCATGTCCGGCAGGCAGAACGGAGGCCGCTATGTCTTTTATTGATTATGAAGCCCTGGCCAGGATCACGGACAAGAGGATCATCAAGAGCAGAAGGAGCATCTTCGAGGGGCTGATCTCTCTCCTTGCGGAAAAGCCGCTGAACCAGATCACGGTGACGGAACTGTGCAAGCGCGCGCTCATAAACCGCAAGACGTTCTATATGCAGTACCCTTCCGTGGATGAGGCCTTTTACGGTCTGGAGGAGCATATCGTCGAGGCGCTCCTGAACACTCTCCAGAAGCGAGGGATCCTGTCCCGCTGCCAGCTCGACTCCGACGGCTTCATCCGCTATCTGGACGAGTGCCGGATAGAAAACCAGGAGTATTTTGACATTATCTATCCGTATCTTCTCAGCGGTGATTTCCGGACGGTCCTGGGCATCGCCGTGGGAAACGTCGGCAACCGGTTCCTGCGGGAATCCCCGAAAGGAGACAGCCGCGGCATCTACACCTCCGCCCTGGTCTTCTCCGTCTGCGGCCTGATCACCATGTATTTCGACTGGCTGAATCTTGGGAAGCAGGTTCCGCTGGAGGATCTTACGGATATTGCGCATACGATCATGACAGTCCCGCTGAACGACTGCATGAGCAATTACGCCGGAGGTTAAATTTCACGGTTCATCTGTTCCGGGAGAGCAGCGCGGTTTCGCGCTGCTCTCCCTTTCTGTTATCCGGCTTCAGCCGGACGGTTCGTTACGAACTGCTGTCGTTTTCTGTCAGGCAGTCTGTCAGTTGGCCCAGTGCATCCTCGTGTAGTCGATGTTGCCCATCAGCATGATCTCGAATCCGGTCAGGTTCTTGTTGTATCCGAACGCGGAAACGCGGTCAACGATGTTGTACCAGTGGAGCACTTCAGACTCGATCTCGCACAGTTCCTGGTTCATGTCCGCACGCTTCTCGGCGTCGGGCTCAGCCATGATGACGGCGGAGATGGCATCCATGCGGTCCTTGTGATTGAATTCACTGGTGGTGAAGCCTCCGCCGAGGGCATACAGATACCAGCAGGAGATGTTCTGCGACACGGTCTTGGACGGCACGCCTGTGAAGTCCATCCACATGTCGCCGGCCGCCTCGGGAACGAAAGCGACGGACAGCCAGGAGCCCGGATCGTAGTTCTTGATCTCGGTGTGCACGCCGATCTTCTCCAGGTCGGCCTGGATGTTCTCCGCGCACAGGATGGCGTCGGACGTTCCGTTGGTGCTGATGGAGAAGGTCTTGCCTACGATGCCGGCTTCCTCAGCCAGCTGCTTTGCCTTGTCCAGATTGTAGATGTCGGCATAGACGCCGAGGTTCTTGTTGCTGTCCTTCGCGTCGCCGCAGTACTGGGAGCACGGCATGCAGGACACTTCGCCGTATCCGTTGTAGACGATATCCAGGATGGCCTTGTTGTCGATGGCATAAGCGATGGCCTGGCGGCCCTTCTCGTTGCCGGCCAGCTGGCCGTACTCGGTCAGGTTGAAGTAGATGCAGCGGGTCAGGCCCTGAGAGGCAGCGGAAGTGATGACTTCAAATCCGGCCTTCTCGCGGACGTACTCGATATCCTGGAACGGGACCGTGCTGACGTCGACCTCGCCGGTGACCATGGCGTTCGTCATCTGGGACTCTTCGGTGTAGATTCTGAAGTTGATGGTCTTGAAATCGGACTTCTTGCCCCAGTAGTCGTCTTTGCGCTCCAGGGTGATATGGCTGTTGACAACATACTCCTTGATCTTGTACGGACCGGTGCCGATGGGCTCCTGGGCGATCTTTTCGGCGTCATAGGACTCCTTGTCGAAGATCATCAGGGAGGTCATGCTGTAGATGTAGGACAGGTCGTACTGGAGCAGCTTCATGACGACGGTGTAGTCGTCCTTCGCATAGGTGTTTTCCAGGTCGAGCATGGGCAGATAGTCCGGCTCGCCTTCACGATGGTTGTTCTTGTCCAGGGAGAACACCACGTCCTCGGCCGTCAGAGGATTGCCGTTGGAGAACTTGATGCCCTCGCGGATGTGCAGCGTCCATTCCGTACCGTCCTCGTTCATGTCGATTCCGGTGCAGAGGATCCACTCCTGTTCGCCCTTGCTGTTCCACTCCCACAGGGGGTCATAGCACAGACGGACGGCGTTGAGGGAATCGTAGCCGATGTTGTACGCGGGGTCCAGCGTGCCGCGGTCCTGGGTGAACGCGACGTTCAGGGTGTCCTTGGCGCCGCCGCTGTCCTTTTTCGCGCCGCAGCCGGCGAGAGCCAGGATCATGACGAGAGCCAGAACCAGTGCCAATACCTTTTTCATTGTTTTACCTCCTTAAATTTTTATAAATACCTGCTCTTTGCGACAGGGATTTATTCTTCTGTCTGCTTCTCTTCCGCAGTGCCCACTTTCCCGCTGCACCGGTGGCAGGCGACGAAGTGGTTGGGTCCGATCTCGTCCAGGACCTGGGGCTGAGCGCACGCTTCTGTGGCGTACGGGCAACGGGCCATGAACCGGCAGCCGGGTTTCGGATCGATGGGGGACGTGATCTCGCCCTGCATGATGATCCGGTTCTTCTTCGCATGGATGTCCGGAACCGGGATCGCGGAGAGCAGCGCCTGGGTGTAGGGATGCGTGGGATGGGCGAACAGTTCGTTGGCCGGCGCCTTTTCCACCATGGTCCCCAGATACATGACCAGGATGTCGTCGGAGATGTACTTGACGACGGACAGGTCATGCGTGACGAACATGTAGGCCAGTCCCCTCTGCTCCTGCAGGTCCAGCATCAGGTTGATGATCTGCGCCTGGATGGAAACGTCCAGAGCGGAGACCGGCTCGTCGCAGACGATGAACTTCGGCTCCAGCGCCAGCGCCCGGGCGATGCCGATACGCTGCCGGCGGCCGCCGTCCAGCTCATGGGGATAGGAGTTCTCGAAGCGTTCCGCCAGGCCGACCGTTTCCATCAGCTGCCGCGTTTTCTCCAGGCATTCCGTCTTGCTCAGCTTCCCCTGGTTCTTCAGCGGCTCCATGATGGCCTCGCTGACGGACATACGGGGATCGAGAGAGGCGTACGGATCCTGGAAGATCAGCTGCATGTCCTCGCGCAGTTCGCGGATCTCCTTCTTCGTCGGACTGGAGATGTCCCGTCCCTCGAAGTAGATCTCGCCGGAGGTGGGCTCATGCAGGTGCAGGATCGTGCGGCCCAGCGTGGTCTTGCCGCCGCCGGACTCGCCGACAACTCCCAGGGTTTTCCCTTCCTCAAGTTTGAACGTAACGCCGTCCACCGCGTGCAGCCATTTGCTGCCGGTCTTGAAATACTTCTTCAGATCCTTTACTTCAAGCAGGGCGCTCATACCTCTTCACCTCCCGCGTGGAAGCATTTAACCATGTGTCCGGGCGTCACCTCGTGCTGCGGCGGCTTCGTCGTGCGGCACTGCTCCGTCGCCTTCGGACACCGTTCCGCGAAGGGACAGCCTTCCGGCAGTTGCGACGGATCCGGCATCAGGCCCTTGATGGGCTTCAGCCTGGGTTCCGTGGAATCCAGTTTGGGAAGCGAACCGAACAGTCCGACCGTATAGGGGTGAGCCGTCCGGTCGAAGATGTCCTCCGCCGTGCCGTATTCCACGATCTCTCCGGCATAGGCCACCGCCACCGTCTCGCACACTTCCGCCACGACGCCGAGGTCGTGGGTGATCAGCACGACGGAGGTGCCCAGCCTGTCCTTCAGGGTCTGGATCATCTCCAGCACCTGGGCCTGGATGGTCACGTCCAGAGCCGTCGTGGGCTCATCGGCCAGCAGCAGTTCCGGGTTGCAGGCCAGCGCCATGGCGATGACCACGCGCTGCTTCATGCCGCCGGAGAACTGGTGCGGATACTCCTTGAAACGGTCCATCGGGATGCCGACCATCTCCAGCATGTCGCAGGCGCGGCGCTCGGCCTCCGCCTTGGAGCACTTGTTGTGGAGCTTGACCGCCTCGGCGATCTGGAAGCCGACGGTCTCGATGGGGTTCAGTGCGGTCATGGGATCCTGGAAGATCATGGCGATCTTGTTGCCGCGGATCTTCCGCATCTCCTTCTCGCTCTTCTTCATGATGTCTTCGCCGTCGAAGATGATCTCGCCGCCGCAGAACTTGGCGGGCGGTGTTTGGAGGATGCGCATGATCGCGCGGGCGATCGTGGTCTTGCCGGCGCCCGTCTCTCCCACCAGGCCGATGGTCTCGCCTTTTCTCACGTTCAGGCTGACCCCGTTCACCGCGTGGATGACGGCCTCGTCGGTGTGGTATTCCACCACCAGATCCTTGATCTCAATAATGTTATCTGCCATCGTTCGTCACCTCAGTTCTTCAGTCTGGGATCGAGGGCGTCTCTGAGTCCGTCACCCAGGAGGTTGAACGCGAGAACGGTGATCATGATGCACAGGCCGGGATACAGGGCCAGCGTCGGGTTGGTGCGCATGAAGTTTCTGCCGTCGGAGATCATGGCGCCCCATTCAGCCACGGGGGACTGCACGCCCAGGCCGATAAAGCTCAGGCCCGCGCCGGACAGCACCGCGCCGCCGATGCTCATCGTGATGTTCACGATCAGCGGGGAAATCGCATTGGGAATGATATGGGTGAGAATGATCTTCCGGTTGGTGGAGTTGCACATCCTGGCCGCGTCGATGTACTCGTTGTCTCTGACCGTCAGGATGGAGGCGCGCATCATGCGGGCAAATCCGGGCACCATGCTGATGCCTATGGCGATGATGGCGTTCCGGAGGCTCGGCCCCAGAACGGCCGCGAACGTGATGCACAGCAGCATCATCGGGATGCTCTGGTAGATGTCCAGCAGACGCATGATCAGGTTGTCCACCCATCCGCCGAAATAGCCCGCGATCGAACCCAGCAGGATGCCGATCATGGCGGAGATGAAGATCGCGAAGATTCCCATGGACAGGGACTGCTGCGTGCCGTAGATCAGGCGGCTGAGAAGATCACGTCCCATACGGTCGGTGCCGAGAAGGTGATCCTTGGAGGGGCCTTCCAGCGCTCTGGATTTATCCGCCACCTCGTAGGAGTAGGGGGCGATGTACTTGGCAAATACGGCAACCAGTATGATGCAGATCAGGACTGCCAGGCACACCATGGCCAGTTTGTTCTTCTTCAACTGATGCCATGTCATCGCGAAACGCGACACCTTTTTTCTGCGCTTTTTTGTCTGATCCTTAGCCATTATGCCACACCTCCTTCGGGAGCTTTCTTTTCCTCGCCGTCGTCCGTCTTCTTCGCTTTCTTCGCTCTCATGTACTGGGAACGGATGCGCGGATCGACGAAAGCGAAGATGATGTCGATCAGCAGGATGACGATACTGAACAGCGTCGACAGGAACAGCACGCTGCCCTGGATGACGGGATAGTCACGGTTCGTCAGGCCGACCAGCGTGTACTGGCCGAGGCCGGGGATGGAATAGATCGTCTCCGTGATCAGCGATCCGCCGAGGGACATGCCGAACATGGAACCGACGCTGACGATGACCGGGATCAGGGAGTTCTTCAGCACGTGCCGCGACAGCACTTTGCGCTGACCCAGGCCCTTGGCGCGGGCGGTGACGATGTAGTCCTGACGGATGACCTCCAGCGTCGTGGAACGCATCAGCCTCGCCGTACCGGCGGAATAGCCCAGGGCCAGCGACAGGATCGGCAGGATCCAGGCCGTCCACGGCGATATGCCCGAAACAGGGACCCACCTCAGATTGACGCCGAACCACTGCACCAGCAGCAGAGCCAGCCAGAAGGCGGGCATCGCGCTGCACAGCAGGGAGAACAGGATGGCCAGGTAGTCCTTCCAGGTGTTCTGGTTCACCGCGGCCATCATGCCCAGCGGTATGCCGATGATGACCGACAGGATAACGCTCGAGAACGCCAGGATCAGCGTGTACGGGAAGCGGATGGCCATGTCATGCCACACGTCCGTCTTCGTGATGAACGACGTGCCGAAGCTTCCGTGAAGCACCCCTCCGAGGAAGCTGAAGTACCTCTCAACAAAGGTACGGTCCAGCTGCAGATCCTCGCGCACCTTGGCGTACTGCTCCGGCGTTGCCGTGGCGCCGGCCACGATCCTGGCGGGATCGCCCGGCGTGACGTCGATCAGGATGAGCACGATCAGGCAGATTCCCAGCAGGATGGGGATCATCAGCAGAAGTCGTTTGAGTATGTATCTGCCCATAAGCTTTAACCTTCTCCTTTCTTTTTTTCAGCGGCACGGACACTTCCAGCCGCTGTGGCTCCGTCAGTCTCTTCCGTACCTGTCCGCCATCCAGAAGTAGCAGGAGGACGTCCAGGCGCTCCAGAACAGACCCTTTTCACCGAATGCCGTCAGGCTGCGGTCCTCATGGCCCGTGAGTGCGTTGTAGATGTGGAAGAATCCGTAGTTCTTCAGCGCCCTGCAGTAGCTGAGAGAGATCTTTTTCGCCAGATCCCTGCGTCCGCACTTCTCCAGAGCGAGCGCTCCGAGGAACTCCGCCGGAGTGATGATGCTGCCGCCGGAGAACCCGTGGCGGAAGAAGTCGCTGTCGAGAGCCTCGCTGGCAAGTCCGTACGGTGTATCCAGCCCGCCTTCCGCGAACATGTCCCCGATGGTCTTTTCGACGATCTCCTTCGGAATCCTGTCGCCCAGCATCAGCGGCATGACAAGAGACACGTTGAGAGATTCGGATTTCACTCCCGTCTCCGGGTTGAAGGCGATCCATTTTTCGCCGTCCCAGAACGTCTTTACGATCCGGTCGAACATGGCCTCCGCTCTGGCCTTCCAGTCGGCCTGCTCGGCCTCGGGCATGCCGCAGAGGGCGCCCAGGCGGGCGACGGCACGCATCTGGATGGCCACGAACGTGTTCAGATCGGGACTGCAGCACGGGAAGCCGACCGTTGCGTAGTAGGGAGCATCCTCCCAGCCGGTCTCTATGACGTTCTGGAACTCGCACAGTCCGTCGTGATCCTTGTCCCTGAAGTTCAGGAAGTACTCCGTCCACTTGATCAGCCGCTCCAGCAGCCACTTTTTCTCCTCCACCGGAACGTCGTCATATACGCCGTTGTCCAGCAGCCATTCCAGGACGGCGCCCTGGATCGGCGGCTTCAGGCCGTCGTTGCCGGGCAGCGCCTTGAACGCTACGCCGTCGAACATCCTGCCGTTGGGATCCATGAAATCGAAACTGGAGCAGAACACCGTCCAGGACAGCTTCGGGTCTCTGGACAGCCACACGGCCTGCATCGGCTGCTGCCAGACGAACGCGGATTCGAAGATGCAGTGGATCATCTTGATCATGGTCCTCTTGTAGTCCGATTCGCCGTCCGGCTCAACCGTCAGGTTCCAGGTCTGCCAGAGCGCCTGCAGGCGGGCCTCCTCGAACTCGCCCGGAAGCTCCGGCATCACGCGGGCGCAGAAGTCGTCGAAATCCGCCTTCACGGTCTCGTACGCCTGTTCATACGTCGGATACTCCGCCAGGGGCTTCAGCGTCGGGTCGATCATCCAGTCCTCCAGCGCCGCCACCATGACGCCGCCGTCGTCGGGAAGCACCTCGACGTAATTGAAGGTCTTGTCCGTCTTCCCCTGCACACCGCTCACCAGCAGGTGGGACAGCTTGAAGTTCAGGGAATACCGCCCCTCGGGTACGCGCATGTCTATGATCTTGGGCGCCAGGAATTTCATCTGCGGGGTGAGCCGGATGCCCAGGCCGTCGGTGCTCTTCGCCATGGCCATGCTTCTCTCGCCGATGCAGAACCTGACCTTGCCGTAGCGTGTTTCAAGGATCACCTCGTACGGCGTCGTGCAGATGCTGTAGGGGACGGACCTGCCGTCCTTTACGACCTCCACCAGGATCTGCCGGTATCCGCTGTCAGCGCCGAGATTGGCCATGGCAAAGCCGATGGTGCGGCAGTTGCACAGCCAGAGATGGCACTTGCCGTACAGGTCCTCGCCATAGTTGTCGTTGGCAAAGGCTATGAACGATCCGTGTCTGGAATACGGGGCATCCAGCAGGTTGACAAAATTGGACATAGACATTCTCCTTTCTTCCTCTTTGATTCTAATGACGATATCGGCTTTCCGCCGTTTATTCTCCTTCTTCCGGCATGATGGCCGTCAGCATGACGAGCGCGCTGGACGCCGCCCAGGTGGTCCAGGGCCAGCCGTCCGACGCCGTGGGATTCGGCCAGTTCACGATGGGACTTCCGTCCACTTCCGTATCCATGGGGGCAAATCCCAGAAGGATGCCGTTGTCATACAGGTTTTTGCACACCCTGCGGCAGATCTCCCTGGCTTCTTCCTTCTTCCCGCAGCGGAACAGTCCGGCTGCCGTAAGCATGTTGCACGGGGTGATGACGCGCCCCAGCACGAAGTTGTATCCGAAGTGGCACAGCGGGCTCTTCAGGCTCTCGGTCACGAGTCCGATGTCCGTCAGGTACTCGGGATCCATCACGTCTTTCGCCAGCTTGTCGATGATCTCCTGCGGGATCCTGTCCTTGCCGAGGATCAGGGACTGGAACATATCCAGGCTCTTGCATTTCACGAGCTCTCCGGTCTCGGTCATGTAGCCCACGAAGGAATCCCCGTCCCAGAGATCGGTGCACAGGGACTTCGTCAGGCGCTTGGCGCGCGCCCGCAGTTCCGCAGCCTCTTCCGTCTTGCCCAGCTTGTCGGCCATGACCGCGCAGTCGTCCATCAGCATGATCATGTAGGCGTAGGAGTCGGGGTTCTCGATGGGGAATCCCTTCTGATACAGGGACAGGTCGTCCCAACCGGATTCATGAGGAGTGAAGATGTATACTCTGTCGTCCCCGTGGCCGGCGTTGCGCTTGCTCTCCCAGAAGTTGAGCCATGCCAGGAATTCGGGATAGGCCTCCTCGCAGTCCTCCTTCGTCAGCCAGTCGGTGCCGCAGCGCCAGAAGATCCAGTCCAGAGCCAGCGCCTGGAAGGCCGGCTGCATGCCGCCGATGCCGACGCCGTAATAATTCACGCTGCCGGAGACCTGTCCGTTCGGGACCTGATACCGGAACATGACGCGGATCAGGCGCCAGGCTTCCCGGGGATTGTTGGTGATGGGCATGGCGTTGTAGCTCTGCTGCCAGCTCATGGCGTAGTTGGCCCACACGAGATGCATGAACACCATGGGCTCCTTGAATTTTCCCCCGAGTCCGGTCCGGTGCGACCAGATCGTATAGGCGCAGTATTTGTAGAAGTCCTCCCAGCCCTTCGCCGGCTTGTTCAGGTTCGTCGCAACGAAGTCCTCGAAGCACTTGCGGCTGGCTTCTTTCACGCTCTCGAACTCGGGATAGCTGTCGTCCTTCCGGCGGGTGTCCATATATTCGTGGATCGCCGCCTCGAACACGCCCGTGTCCGCTGCCGGAATGAAGTCTATATCCAGTTTGTCGTACTCGTTTTTCTCAACGTTCCACGGATCCGTCAGCACCATCGCGCCTTTCAGCGGCACGAACAGCATCTTTCCGTGAACACCCATGTCCGCCTCCCAGGCGCCGTCGGGCGTGGGATACATGCCGCGGCATCCGCAGCAGCTGCCGAAGGGCTTCTCCGCGCGCAGGACCATCTTCAGCCCCACGCCGCAGCCCCTGATGCGCAGCTGGTCCAGTTCGTTCATGCAGAACTCGACGATCCCGTGCTCCGTATCCATCCTCAGATGGTCCACATCCGCAAAGTAGGTGTAGGGGATCACGGCTCCCTGATAGGTCGGATAAAGAAGGAAGGTGTTGCTTCTCTGATCGAGGAAGGTCCCGTCCTTGCTGACCGTCACGCCGAGAATGGGCTCGCGGAAGTCTTCATAGATCGTCCAGAAGTTGGTCTCGCGTCCAAAGGCAGCCTGCCTCAGATTATGTTTCTCATATGTTCCGAACATGCTGGTCACTCCCTCCTTTAATCACAGTCTTCCTGCCAGGCAGATCAGGGCGGATCCCGTAACGGCATTGACGGCTCCTCCCGGCCTGAACACGTACGGTTCCGTTCCCGTCGAAATGACGGAGGCGGCGCCACCCGCCTTGGCAAAGTCAAGGACGCGTCCGGCGGCCTTCTTTGCCAGTTCCGTGCAGCCGGCGTCGAACAGTCCGTTGATCACCAGCTCGTTGAGCCACATCACGACGGCTCCGCGGCCTTCCACCGCGGGGGCGTACATGTCGCCCGCCATGCTCTCCGTCGCGAACCCGGCTTCGGCGAGGAATTTCTTCTCATCGCCCAGGTCCGCGCACAGCGTCTTCAGCATCTCTTCGTCCAAGCGGCATCCGAGGATGACCGGGACACGCGCCAGCAGGCTGTCGGAAGCCGTCCTCTTTCCGCTCCTGACCGAACGGCAGTCGAACGAAGCGCCGTTCCACAGTCCCTTCAGCGTCTCCAGAAGTCCTTCCGCCTCCGTCTTCCAGCAGCCGCCGTCCTCTCCGGCTATGGCGGCCAGCTGTCCCAGCGCTTCGGCGTAGAGGATCATCAGGGCGTACAGATCCGGGGTCTCCAGCGGGAACTCCAGGGCGTTGTACGACGCGCCGGGCAGGCACAGCTCATCCCTGTGGTTGTAGGAGAAGCGGTGCTCTCCGAAACTGTGGCTGGCCTTCCACCAGCCGTAATTCTCCTTCATCAGCCCGTACAGGTCCGCCGCCTTATCCGCGTCCAGCTTCCCTCCGGTCTTGCGCAGGAGATCGAGGACGGCCGCGCCCTGTGTCGGGGGTCCCGCCTGATAATAGACCTTCGTCGTGCTGAGCGTTCCGGGGAGCATCCCGTTGGCCATCGAGTTGAACATGGCGCGGATCAGGCGCAGTTCCTCACCGGCGTCCGCGAACGCCATCGCGTGCAGCGGCTGTTCGTAGGCGTTGGCCCAGCCTCTGGACAGTTGACCCGTATAGATGAGTTCATCCTTCATCGTCGGATAGAAGTCGATCGTGTTCGGATTCTCCCTGTGGATCCACACGGCATAGGCCGCAGGATCGCGGAGGCAGGCGTACTGCTCGGGGACCTCCGGGTATTTCGCCTTGTATTCGGCGAATCTCTTTTCGGCGGCGCATACGGCGTCCTCCGCCGGAACGGTGTCGATGTATCCCCACTCGTCCGGGTTCATCGTGTAGATCTCGAAATCGATGTCTCCGCTGTCGTCCGGAAGCAGTTCCACCCTGGCGTCGTCCGGTCCGTTGGTGGACGGATTGAACACGGAGTGGCAGACCGGTCTTCCCTTCAGGGGCTTCATCAGGTAGCGGCCGCCGTTCATCTGCGTTCCGCCCAGGCTGAGGTCCAGCAGGTCTCCGGGCAGGATCGATGCGTTCATCATCGAATAGAACGGGAACTTGGCGTAGAGCTTGATCCCTACGCCGCGGCCGAACAGGCGGGCCGTCGAATCCGAGTCGATGATCAGCGTCACTCCGCCCTCGGCCGCAGTCAGCTTCAGCGTCGTGGGGGTCGCTTCATAGGTGTAGGATACCGGCTCCCCGTTGACGATGGGGACGATATCCACGATGCCGCCTTCTCTTCTGTGCTCACCGCCGTGGATGCGTGCGGCGAGATACAGGCCGGGTTTGATGTCAGTACCGTCGCAGTTGTTCTCTTCATAGACGAGCACGCCGCAGTGCGGCCCGCCGAACGGGATCCGGGTAAGGTCAATAACGGACTTGGAATCAGGCATCTGCAATCTCCTCCTTTTATGCTGACTGGTCATTGTTTGCTGCCGGAAGGACGATCCCGACGCGTCCGCCCGGCTATTCTCCCTCAGATACAATTTTAGAATGTGTCCGTGCTAACACAAGGGTCATTTGAAGTGCCTTTGAACGAAAAGAATCATTCTGCACTTCAATGTCCGTTTTTTATTTAATAATACCAATGTTTTGGATTATTGTCTATGATTTTTGTGTATCTTTACCATCCCTCCCATGCCTTGCGGTTCATCCTTCGGCGACATCACAGTGAGCTTGGGAATGCTTTTCCCCGGCAGGGCAGGACGGTTCGGATGTGGTATTCTCACGCTCCCTGTAACGACAAGAGGCCGGCGGACCCTTTCGGATCCGCCGGCCTCTGCCGTTGTGTCTCAACCGACCAGTTCAGCGCTTATGCCTGTCATTCACTTACTTCGCGCTGTCCTCGTCTTCCTTGCGCTTTTTCCTGCCGAGAACGATCGCTCCGGCCAGACCCACTGCGGACGCGCCCATCAGGCCGGCCCACAGAGGCAGGTTGTTGCTGTCGCCCGTCGGTACGTAATCCTTCGGCGCTTCGTCTACATAGAAGTCCGTCGTTGCGTCGCCGTCTTCGAAGACCGCGCGGATCGTGTGTCTGCCGACCGCAAGGCCCTGCATGTACTCGGCGCTGATGTAGAGCTCTACGCAGCCTTCCTCGTACCTGTACTGGCTCTTGTCGACCAGCTGGCCGTCGATCTCGATATCCTGGTAGTAGCCGAACGCACGCTCGTCGTGTACGCTTCTCGTCACCTCGAAGTCAGCCGTCGTCGTGCTGCCCTTCTGCCAGTGCTGGCCCATGCCCTTCGTGAATTCGTACTCGCCGGGCAGGATCGTGAACGTGCCGTCCACGAACGTGATCGTGTAGTGGCCCTGCTGCGTGTCGCCGGTTACCGTGATCTTGTACTCGCCGGGCTCGTTGCCGGGCTCGCGGCTGATCTCGTACTCGATCATGCTGATGTCTTCGCCGTTCACGAAGCCTTCCGACGTCACCGTCAGTTCGGGTTCCTCATCGCCGTAGTCGATCGTGATGTCGTCTGCCGTGATGATCAGTTCGATCGGATCTTCGGTCTCCTCGGTCACGATGCCGGGCGTTACCGGTACATCCGGGTTCTCCGGATCCGGGCTCGTGCCCTTGCCGGTCGCCTCGTTCCGCACGCTGCCCGCCAGGATGTCTTCCTCGGTCACCGTGTAGCTCGTCTCGAACTCCTTCGTCTCATCCGGCTCCAGGCTCTCGATCGTCCACTTGTCGCCTGTCAGCTCGTCTTCGACCTCGATATCCTTGATCGTCAGATTGCCGTCGTTCTTTACCGTGATCTTGTAGGTGATCGTCTCGCCGAACGCGTAGTCCTTGCCGTTCGCCGGCGTGCTGGTCGTCTCCTTCTCGATCGTGATGTGTCCGTTCGGGCTGTCCGTCGGTTCGGGATCCTCGCCCGGGATCACCGGAGGATCCGGTTCGTCCGGATCCGGGCTCTCGCCCTTGCCCGTCGCAACGTTCAGGACCGTGCCCGCCAGAACGTCTTCCTCCGTGACGACGTAGCTCGTCTCGAATTCTTCGCTCTTGCCCGGGGCCAGGCTCTCGATCGTCCACTTGTCGCCCGTCAGCTCGTCTTCGACCTCGATGTTCGTGATCGTCAGGTTGCCGTCGTTCTTCACCGTGATCTTGTAGGTGATCGTCTCGCCCAGTGCGTAGGTCTTGCCGTTCTCGGGCTCGCTGGTGGCTTCCTTCTCGATCGTAATGTGGCCGTCAGGCTCGTCCGTCGGTTCGGGATCGATGCCGGGTTCCACGGGAACGTCGGGCTCGTCCGGATCCGGGCTCGTGCCCTTGCCGGTCGCCTCGTTCACCACTTCGCCTGCCAGGATGTCGTCCTCGGTCACGACGTACTCGGCCTCGAACTCCTTCATCTCGCCCGGAGCCAGGCTCTCGATCGTCCACTCATCCTCAGTCAGCTCGTCTGTTACCGTGATGTCCTTGATCGTCAGGTTGCCGTCGTTCTTCACCGTGATCTTGTAGGTGATCGTCTCGCCCAGGGCATAGGTCTCGCCGTTCTC
>JAEEGL016462069.1_pt1 | contig 28841 bp, 20 predicted proteins | sample 9134231 | NCBI WGS metagenome assembly JAEEGL01 (sample SAMN16246548, study PRJNA631951) | gut metagenome | biome: gut microbiome; feature: rumen; material: fiber-attached | host: Bos | place: Iran: Karaj | collected 2018-10 | reverse complement strand
TTTTAAGTCCCTTGTGTCTGCCAATTCCACCACAGCGGCATTAAAAACGGTATACCGATTTGACGGTATACCGCCTGTATGGTCGAGGTGACAGGATTTGAACCTGCGGCCCCTACGTCCCGAACGTAGTACTCTACCAAACTGAGCCACACCTCGACAGCAATAATATTATACTACAAATGAGAAGCATTGTCAAGTGTAAATATTTTTATTTACATTATTTTTATTTTTTTACTATAGAAAAAGAGCAGCCCGAAAGCTGCTCTTTTATATTTACTTTATAACGATCGGCTCTGACCAGTAATCCTGATTATAAATATCAGAAAAACGATAGAGGATATGGCATGCGCCTGAGCCGACATCCGTATTGCTGATAATCATATTGTCAGTAACTGTTACCTGTTCGCCAATGTAGTAGCTGTCCTGATACTTCATATCATAGGTGTAGTAGTCACATATGAAGTCAAGCTTGTCACCGGTCTTTATTTCAGTAAGATTCTTGGCAACTGCCTCCGTCTCACCGCCGACATAATCAGTTGAAGCTCCTGTGATAACTCCGGTATCATCATTTGTGAACTGAATTATAAGATTTACTCTCTCTCCGTTGAGGAACGCAGGAACATAACCCGTATATATAGTATCATTTCCGCTCTTTGTAGTATCTGTGTGATAGTAAGCAACAACATTTCCGTTTATTGAGAGCCAGTTTTTATCTGTGTCTGCAATAAGGTTTCCGTTGGTGTCGAATGAGTAGATGTTGTCCAGTCCAAGGTCGATATAGCCCGATCCGTCATCATAGAACATATTGAGATCGAGCTTGTGCACCATTTCCCACTGAGAATCATCAAGACTCATATAGTATGTGCCGTTGCTTTCCTGCCATGTGAGCTTTGAAGGGTCAAAATAATGGGTAGAAAGGTACTGAGCAGTATCATTTACATCAGTATCTTTCATGAATTCAGAGTTGGAATCGTCAAGTCCATCAATGCTTCTTCCGCCGCCGAGGAATGATGTAAGAAGTGAACCTATCACATCAGCGCTGCCTGATGAGCCGGATGAAGCTGCACCTCCGAAGAGTGAACCGAGAACTGAGCCTGTGCCGCCTGCGGCTATCTGTCCGCCTGTTTCAACCTTTGCAAACTGCTTTATGCACTTGGAATACTCTGAGTCCATACCGATCTGAGAGTATGTATTGCATGCCTTATCTACATATGATGCACGCTGATATGGGAAGTAAATCGATACTCCGTATGCGTTTGTCATATTTGAAGAAGTGCGGTTGTATTTTACTGAATTTTTCAGCGAGGAAGCAAGCGCCTTTGCTTCAGGAGTACCAATTTTTTCTGCAAGGTCCACCAGATCCACCTGATCTATACGAGTGCTTTCTGCAAACTCACGTGTGGAGTATCTTGCATTTGAAATGTCCTTGTACTCATCCTTGGCAATCTTGTCGCTGATAGATTTAGAGAAAGCGCTGAGATCCTTGGGAACAGTATTTGAGAACTCGGCAAGGTCAATTACTGAAAGTGTTGTCTTCTGACCTCTGCATTTTCTGCCGCACTCTGTCACGAAATCGTCAACTATATTCTTGCCGATCTCAAGAGTAGGCGTAGAAGTATTGCTGCCAAGCTTTGACAGCCAGTTTGTATAGTACCATCCGATACCGGGCTCTGTTTCTTCTGAAGCAATCATATAGTCGGCGTGCTCATTAAGCATGAGAGCAGTCTCGGCAGTAGCCATAAGACAAGCGTCAAATCCGATAAAATCAAACTTTACGCCGCCGGCCTTAAGAGCCTGATTAATTCCGGCAAGTGACATTGAACCGCTGTTCTTGTTCTTTTCGTCATAGCCGTAGCCTGTGACAGATCCGCCGCCGTGATCCCATAGGATAAGCTCATTTCTGTTAGCAGGATAGTTATTGGCACAGAACTGGATAAAAGAAGCAAGGTTGCCTGGGTCTGTCATAGCCTTATTGCCTGCGTCTTCAACTATTCTTATAAGCTGTTTATTCTTTATCTGATAAATCTGATTAATCTTGTTGCTTACGCCGTTTATCTTCCATTTTGAGCAGCCGCCCGTGAAGATAATAACATTTACATTGTCACCGAAGTCGGCGTTTGCCATTTCCTGCATATCGGAAGAAGCCATTCCGTACTTTGACTCAAGGTCGGTACCGCACATATATATCATAAGAGTAACAACGTCCTCGCCGTTACCCTTGATAACTGTACGCTTTTCACGCGAGCCTGTTGCAACAGAAGTGTCCACTGTACTGTCACTCGTGTCGCTTCCGACTGCTGTATCTTCAGAGCTGAAATCAAATCCCGAGGGAGCCGAACCTCCTGTAAGCGAACCGAGAAGACTTCCGAGACCACCGCCTGCGTTATTACCGCCGCCGCCGTTTCCGCCTCCGCTGAGACCTGCGCCGCCGCTCATAAGCTTGAAGATAAAGAAGCCGATAATGAGTAGTGTAATAAGTCCTCCGCCGCCTGCAGCCGCTCTTTTGGCATTGCTGCCGCCGCCTCCTGTAGGGCCTCCCGAATAGCTGCCCGAACCGACAGGACCTGTGCCGAGGCCGTCGCCTCTTCTATGTGCTCCGTTTCCGCCTGACGTGACATTCTTTCGTCTGCCCTGTGGTCTGTTCTTATTAGGATCCATATTAACCTCCGTAAAAAATCAATTTTCGCAGACATTATTTCTGCATACAAATACATTGTACACATTTTAATAGAGAATGTCAAGTTAAAAGCGGTTACAAATTGGTATATTGTCAAAAAAAGAAGGTTCTAAGGCTTCTGTTTATCCTGGTATCTGCAAAAAATTGCTGCCATTAATAATATTTATGAACATTTACGCAAAAAACTTGATGCAAGCGCAAGGCTGTTTTCAGTGCAACCCTCGGCGAAATTATAAAAACTTACAATTCAACTTATTACACAAGGGGGGGTACCTTAAACGGAGTACATTACACTACCGTAGACGAGAACCGTGTTATGTTCGTTGCTACCGTTTCAAGCGAACATTCTCTTGCCGGTCTTACCTACGAGCTTAATTTTGAATGAGGAAGGGAATTAACTGGCATGAAAAAAACATTAAAAAATAGGAGCTTTTCTTCTCGAATTAGCGCTTTTCGGTTGCGAAGCAGGAGGATACACCGAAGAAAACCAAAATACGGGGAAGTATCTGTACCGACACAACTGTGTCAATGATTGAAACACAAGCAAGTATAATGTCTGAAAATAAACTACCCGATGATGGCCTTGACTGGTCTCCTCTTGTTCCTGTTGATTAATCGTATATACATATTTGTCCTCATTTGTAAATACTGATTTGTGGAATTTTCTGATTTTATGCCAAACTATTGGAAATCACAGGAATCTATGCTATAATAATCGATGTATTCATGAATATTATAATTAAATAAGATGAGCGGTGCTTCATTCAGCCCATGCTGATGAAGGTAAAAGGGAAGCAGGTGAAAGTCCTGCACGATCTCGTCACTGTGAACGTATGGCATTATCAAGGCATTTATTGCAGCCACTGAGTATATCGGGAAGGCAGATAATGTGTTATCAGACGTTAGTCAGGAAACCTGCCGTTTATCGGTACAGAGCGTAAGCTCGGATCACGAGGCATTGATCGTACCATCGCCCATAGATATGAGCTTTTTGTCATGCCTTCTGCTGATGCGGAAGGTATTTTTGTGCACGAAATAATGTCTCCTTAAAACAGGAGGAAAATCAGATGAATATGAAAAGATTAATTGCAGCTGTTTCAGCTTTTGCACTTACTGCCTGTGCTGTTTCCTGCGGAACAGAATCAAAGGACAACTCTTCCGAAAAGGCTACTGAAGCTACTACTGCCGAGGCAACTACAGAAGAGATTACAACTGAAGCCGAAACAACAACCGAGCCTGAGGCAGAGGAGGAAGACGACGAGGAAAACTATGATACCGGCGACGCTTCACTGGATAATATCCGCAATCAGGATGATATAGGCGATAACGAGATACTCGTTATAAGCTTCGGTACAAGCTTCAATGACAGCCGACGTCTTACAATAGGTGCTATCGAGGATTCGCTTGAGAAAGCTTTCCCGGATTATTCTGTCCGCCGCGGATTTACAGCAAATATTGTTATCGATCACGTTAACAAGCGTGACGGTATCCTTATTGACGACATAGACGCAGCTCTCAAGAGAGCAGTTGATAATAATGTTAAGAATCTTGTTGTTCAGCCAACACATCTTATGAACGGTTTAGAGTATGATGAGCTTAAGGAAAAGGTCGCTCAGTATTCAGACGCTTTTGATAAGGTCGTAATCGGTGAGCCTCTTCTCACAAGCGACGATGACTTCAAGAGAGTTGAAACTGCAATAACAGACTGGACAAAGGAGTACGACGACGGTGAGACCGCAATCTGTTTCATGGGTCACGGTACAGAAGCTGATTCAAACTCAGTATATCAGAAGATGCAGGATCTCCTTGCAACTGACGGTTTCAAGAACTATTATATAGGAACAGTTGAAGCAGAGCCATCAGTTGAGGATATTCTTGAAAAGGTCAAGGAGGGCGGCTATAAAAAGGTCGTTCTTGAGCCTCTCATGGTAGTTGCAGGCGATCATGCAAACAACGATATGGCCGGCGATGAGGAAGATTCATGGAAGTCTGTATTTGAAGCAGAGGGCTTTGAAGTTAAGTGTCTCCTCAGAGGACTTGGCGAAAACGAAGATATCAGAAAGATCTACGCTGACCATACACAGACAGCTGTTGATTCATTAAAGTAAAAATATATGCAGCCGACCATGTGTCGGCTGCTTTTGTAAAAGGAGAAAGTATGAAAAAGTTAACATTATATGCAGCTGTGTTATTCCTCTCAGCTGTTTTAGTTTCATGTTCAGACAACGCTGACTATTCAGCTGAAAATGTAACAACTACAGAAGTCACAACAGCAGTTGCTACAACAACTGCCGAGCCTACAACCGAGCAGGTGACTGCACCTCAGCAGGAGGTAGGCTTTGACGGAATGAAACCGATTTCCGCTGACGCTGTAAAAGACGGTGAATATGATATAAATGTTGATTCAAGCTCGTCCATGTTCAAGATAACTGAATGTAAGCTGACAGTTACCGACGGTAAAATGACAGCAAAAATAACAATGAGTGGCAGCGGCTACGAGTACCTCTTCATGGGTTCAGGTGAAGAAGCCGAAAAGGCTGATGAAAACAAGCGTATTAAAGCTGAAGCTGAGGGTGATGTAGTTAAGTTCACAATTCCTGTAGAAGCTCTCGACAAAAAAATCGACTGTGCAGCCTTCAGCAAGCGCAAGGAACAGTGGTATGACAGAAAACTTGTATTCCGCGCTGATTCACTTCCTTCCGATGCTCTGACAGCAGGCGCTTTCACTACTCTTGAATCACTTTCACTTGAAAATGGAGAATACTTAGTTGATGTCAGGCTTGAGGGAGGGTCGGGTAAGGCGTCTGTTAAGTCACCTGCAAAGCTCACTGTAAGTGACGGAACTGCTGTTGCAGAGATCATATGGAGCAGCAACAAATATGATTATATGGTCGTAAACGGTGAAAAGATAGCTCCCAAAAGTATGGATGAATTTTCAATATTTGAAGTACCAGTTACCGGTTTTGATTACAGAATGCCTGTTTCAGCTGATACAACTGCAATGAGCACTCCCCATGAGATAGAATATACACTTTATTTTGACTCGTCATCGATAAAAAAGTGAAATGAAAAGAATATTATTTGCCTTTGCTGCTTTTTTTCTATGCTCATGCACAAGACTTGAAGCCGATAATGCGGTTCACAGTCAGAAAAACATATTAGAACTGAAATACGCAAAAGAATTCAGTGCGGATTATCTTGATAACGGCTGCACGTGCGTAAATATTGGTTCAGATCAGTATATTATTGTTCCTGAGAATGCAGAAATACCGGACAATACTGAAAATGCAACAGTAATCAGGCAGCCGCTGAATAACGTATATAATGCAGCTTCATCGGCTATGGACCTTATCGACGGTGCAGGGGCATTGGATAATATCTCCATGACATCCACAAAGTACAGTGACTGGGCTCTTCCGTCTGTTAAAAAGGCTATGGACGATGACAGGATAATATATGTGGGAAAATACAGCGCTCCTGATTACGAATCACTTATTGAATCCGACTGCACACTTGCTATAGAATCAACCATGATATATCATAGTCCAGCCGTTAAGGACAAGCTTGAAGCAATAGGTATCCCAGTTCTTGTGGAGCGTTCAAGCTATGAGAGTGATCCGCTGGGCAGAATGGAATGGATAAAGCTTTACGGCATACTTTTTGGCTGTGAAGATAAAGCCCGAATACTGTTTGATGAAAAGATATCACAGATTGAAAAAATCTTAAGCGGTCAGAAAAACGGAAAGAAAGCTGCTTTTTTCTATATAAATTCGTCAGGAGGAGTTGTTGTCCGCAAGCCTTCTGATTATGTCCCCGAAATGATGAGGATGGCAGGAGGAGAGTACATATTCAGTAGCAGTGACCTTGGTACTGACGAAAATTCGTTATCAACAATCACAATACAGCCCGAAACATTTTGTGAAAAGGCATGGGATGCGGATATTCTTATTTATAACAGCAACATCGTCGGTGAAATAAGCACCTTGAACGAGCTTACTGCGCAATACCCGATGATAAAGGATTTTAAGGCTGTCAAAAACGGCGACGTATGGTGCACTGAAAAAAATATGTTTCAGCAGACAACAGGCGCAGCAGATATGATAAAGGAGCTTAACAGCATTTTTATCGGCAAAGCTGATAATAAAATGGAGTATTTGTACCGTTTGGAGGAAAAATAATGAAAAACCGGCACACGCGCATAGTATTAGGCTTTTTTATATTGATAGTCACACTGTTAATTCTTATTGTTGTTAATATATGTGTCGGAAGTGCCGATATCCCACCTGAGCGGCTTCTCGATGCTCTCCGGAATCCTGAAAAAGACAAGTCAGCCTATAACATTATAACCCGCCTTCGTATTCCACGTACAGCTTCCGCTGTTGTGCTTGGAGGTGCTTTGGCTGTGGCAGGCTTTTTGCTTCAGAATTTCTTTTCAAATCCTATCGCAGGCCCGTATATACTCGGTGTATCATCGGGAGCAAAGCTCATGGTTGCCTTGCTTATGGTTATTTGCCTTTCTCACGGCTTCGCAGCTAATTCGACCGAAATGGTTGCGGCGGCATTTGCGGGCTCTCTTTTGTCCATGGGTATCATTCTTATGATATCCTCCATTGTACACCGTATGTCAGTTTTAATTGTATGCGGAGTAATGATCGGATATATCTGCTCGTCAATAACCGATCTTTTAGTAAATTTCTCTGATGACTCCAATATCGTTAACCTTCATAACTGGTCAATGGGCAGCTTTTCCGGTATCGGCAGATCTGATGTTATAACGGCGGTATGCATCATTATTCCCGTATGTTTATTTGCGTTTATGCTTTCCAAGCCGATGAGCGCTTATCAGCTCGGTGAAGAATATGCCCGCAATTCCGGTGTGCATATCAGGGCTTTCAGGATTGCGCTCATATTGCTTTCAAGCCTGCTTTCTGCATGTGTTACAGCCTTTGCAGGTCCTGTTTCTTTTGTAGGAGTGGCGGTTCCGCACCTTATAAAAAGCATGTTCAGGACTGCTAAGCCTATATTTATTATACCCGCATGTTTCCTTGGCGGTGCCGTTTTCTGTCTGTTATGCGACCTTGTAACACGTACAGTATTTGCTCCTACAGAACTGAGTATAAGCACCGTGACATCTGTTTTCGGCGCTCCTGTTGTCATATATATGCTTCTGAACAGGGAAAGGAGGAAGGAAAGTGTGTGATATCGGACTGAATACAGCAAATCTAACTGTTGGCTACGGAAAAAAGGCTGTTATAAGCGGCGTAGAAATAAATGCCGAAAGAGGAAAGATACTCACACTTATCGGACCAAACGGTGCAGGAAAGTCAACAGTGCTGAAAACTCTATGCCGTCAGCTTGCTCCGCTCAACGGAGCCGTTTATATTGGTAAAAACAAACTTGAAGACCTGAGCGGAAACGAGCTCGCCAAGTCTGTTGCTGCTCTCTTTACAGGAAGGACGAAAACAGAGTATATGCGATGCATAGATGTTGTGGAAATGGGACGTTATCCATATACAGGTAAATTCGGAGTGCTTAATGATCATGACCGTGAAAAGGTCATTGAGGCTGTAAAGAAAGTTGATATAGAAAATATTGCCGAGCGTGATTTTGAACGAATCAGCGACGGTCAGAAACAGCGTGTGCTTCTTGCGGGTGCAATATGCAGAGAACCGCAGGTGCTTATTCTTGATGAACCCACGACTTTTCTTGACATAAAGTATAAGCTCGAGCTTATGGATATACTGAAAAAGCTTGCTTCCGAACAGAATACCGCAATTATTCTATCACTTCACGAGCTTGAGCTTGCTCAGCGCGTTTCGGATAAGATACTTTGTATAAAAGGGGAAAGGCCTGACCGTATAGGAACTCCGGAGGAAATATTCAGCGGCAGTTATATCGAGGAGCTTTATGATATCAAAATCGGTACATTCTGTCAGCAGTACGGGACTCCTGAGCTTATAAAACAAGAAGGAAAACCTGATGTATTCGTTATCGGGGGCGGTGGTGACGGCATTGTGGTCTACAGAGAGCTTCGCAGAAAGGGGATTCCATTTGCAGCTGGGATAATCCATGAAAATGATATTGAATATCCTGCAGCTTCTGCGCTTTCGGCTCAGCTTGTAAGTGAAAAGGCATTTGAACCTGTATCTTATGAGAGCTATGAAAAGGCATTGCAGCTTATGAAATCATGCAATACTGTTATATGTGCTGTAAAACGATTCGGCACTATGAACGAACCCTCACGAAAATTGCTCAATGAAGCAGAAAAGAGAGGAATGCTGAAAAAAGGAGTTAACTAATGGAGCGAAAACAGGTCCTTACAAATAAAGCCGTTGTTTTCCTGCTTGCAATGTTCTGCTGCCTGCTGTGGGGAAGCGCTTTTCCATGCATAAAGCTTGGCTGTATGTTTTCCGGCATATCTCCGGATGACACATCATCTCAGATCCTTTATGCGGGACTTCGTTTTATACTTGCCGGTGTTATAGCAATTCTGACCGGCAGCTTGATTGAAAAGAAGCCGCTTATTATAAAAGCCGCTTCATTTAGCATGGCATTAAGACTTTCGCTGTTTCAGACCATACTGCAGTATACTTTTTTCTATATCGGTTTGTCGCGCAGTACAGGGATGAAAAGCTCGGTCATAACAGCATCTAATGTTTTTTTATCAATAATTGTCTCTGCATTGGTGTTCAAGACGGAAAAGCTTACTGCACGAAAGATAATTGGCTGTTTGATCGGTTTTTCAGGTATTATCCTTATAAATATCAGCGGTATGAGCGGAGGATTCCGGCTTACAGGTGAGGGTTTTGTTTTCCTGGCAGCTCTTTCTTATGCTTTTTCATCAGGTCTGACAAAGAAGTTTTCACAAACCGAGGATCCTGTTCTTCTAAGTGGCTGGCAGTTTATTATCGGCGGATTCTTTATGACTGCCGTCGGGATACTCTTTGGAGGAGATCTTGGTGAAATAAATTTCAAAAGCGTCCTTATGCTCATATATCTCGGCTTTGTGTCAGCTGCAGCTTTTTCAGTGTGGGGTATGCTTATGAAATATAACAATGTATCCACTGTTTCGATATTCGGATTTATGAATCCTATCTTCGGAGTCATACTTTCTTCTGTTATACTCTACGAGAAAAGTCCGTCAGGCTTTGGGGGAACGCTGGCGGCACTTCTGCTTGTTGCAGCAGGCATAATTGTAGTAAATAAGCAAGGCGGCAAAGCAAATACAAATAACATATAAAGCAGTTCTTCGGAACTGTTTTATTTTTTTCGTTGCATTTTTATCAGACATATGATATTATAGTATTTGAACTTTATCGTTAACATTAACATGAACGGAGCTGAAATGCATTGAATAAAATACTGCTTGTAGAAGATGACAAGGAAATAATTGCAAATCTGATAGAATTCTTATCCAAAGAGGGCTTTAGTGTAAAAAATGCAAAGGGTCAGAATGCTGCACTCGAGCTTATAGAAAATGAAAGTTTTGATCTTGTACTTCTTGATGTGTCGCTTGCTGACGGCAACGGGTTTGCAGTATGTTCGGCTATAAAAACAAACACATGTCTTCCTGTGATATTTCTTACGGCATCGGGTGACGAATTCAGCACAGTAACAGGTTTCGACCTTGGCGCAGACGATTACATTGCAAAGCCTTTTCGTCCGCGTGAGCTTATTTCCCGTATAAAAAATGTCTTAAGACTTACAGGAACGACAGGCAGCGTTACTCAGCTCGGGGACGTGCTTGTTGATACAGTAAAGGGAACTGCAAGTAAAAATGGCAAAGATCTGTTTTTATCAGCACTTGAGTACAGACTTCTTCTTGTTTTTATCAACAACAGGGGAGCAGTCATGACGAGAACGAAGCTTTTGGAGTCAATATGGGATATTGCCGGGGATTTTGTAAATGATAATACTCTTACAGTATATATAAAGCGACTTCGCGAAAAAATAGAAGACGATCCGCAAAATCCCCGTATCATAAAGACTGTCAGAGGCCTCGGCTATAAGGTGGATGCATGATGAAGCTTTTAAGAAACAATGAAGTACTGAACGGTATTAAAGTATTCGGAATTATCTCCGCATTCGTGCTTATTTTCACCATTATATATGACAGATCATATTTTATCCCTGCACTATTCATTTGCGCAGCTTTTTGCACAGCTCATTATGTGACAGTCTTCTTAAGATACAAGAAATTGTCTGATCTTTCCGTAAAGATAGATAAAATACTTCACGATGATGAAAATGTGAGTTTTGAAAGCTGTGAGGAGGGTGAGCTTGCCCTGCTGAGCAGCGAGATAAGTAAAATGACAATATGCCTGCGCGAGCAGAAGTCAAAGCTTCAGGAGGACAAGGTATATCTTGCAGATCTTCTTGCGGATATTTCGCATCAGATAAGAACTCCGCTCACGTCAATTAATATTCTTGTATCCATGCTCTCTGAGCCTGATATGTCATATGAAAAGCGTGAACAGACGGTGCAGAAGCTCTACGGCTTGCTTTCACGTATAGAATGGCTCATAAATGCGCTTCTTAAGCTTTCAAAGCTTGATGCCGGAACTGTAAGATTCAAGAAAGAGTATGTGACTATGCATGATCTGCTCGAAAAAGCCTGCATGCCTGTCCGTATACCAATCGAACTTCGCAGTCAGGAGCTCCAAATAAACGCAGAAGGAGAATTATCCTGCGATATTCCGTGGAGCTGTGAAGCTATCGGAAATATCGTCAAGAACTGCATGGAGCATACTCCCGAAGGTGGAAAAATAACTGTGGTAGGTACCTGTAATCCTATATATTCCGAAATATGCATAAAAGACAGCGGAGACGGCATAGCAGCTGATGACCTTCCTCATATATTTGAAAGATTCTATAAGGGAAAGGATTCTGAGGAAAAAGGCGGCTTCGGCATCGGTCTTGCATTGGCGAGAACTATCATATCCGAACAGAACGGCACGATTAAAGCAGAGAATTCTGCTGACGGCGGAGCTCGGTTCGTAATAAGATTTTATGAAGAAACAGTATGAGCGGGAATATTCCCGCTTTTCTTTTGTGACAGATTTGTAATTTTAAAGTCACTGTAAAGTCATATTGACATATTAAAATATGATCATAAACTCAGAAAAGGGAGTACTTATCATGGAAATATTAAAAGTAGAAAACTTATGTAAAACATACGGGAACGGAGAAAATGAGGTGCATGCTCTCGATGATGTGAGCTTTTCGGTGAACAAAGGCGAATTTGTTGCAATTATCGGTCCCTCGGGCTCCGGAAAATCCACACTTCTTCATATTCTCGGCGGAGTTGACAAGCCTACCTCGGGAAAGGTATTCATGAACGGAAATGATGTTTATGCTCAGAATGACGAGCAGCTCGCTATATTTCGACGCAGGCAGGTTGGACTTATATATCAGTTCTATAATCTTATACCTGTGCTGAATGTAACAGAAAATATCACACTTCCCGTGCTTATGGACGGACAGCAGATAAACAATGACAGACTTAAAGAGCTTCTTGATATACTAAAGCTCAAAGGCCGTGAGAATCATCTTCCGAATCAGCTTTCAGGGGGTCAGCAGCAGAGAGTATCAATAGGCAGAGCTCTGATGAACGCGCCTGCAATAGTTCTTGCTGACGAACCCACAGGCAACCTTGACAGCAAGAACAGTCAGGAGATAGTTGATCTTCTTAAGCTTTCAAACAAGAAGTATAATCAGACGCTTATAATTATCACACATGATGAGAACATTGCTCTTCAGGCAGACAGGATACTTGCTATCGAAGACGGCAGGATCACCCGTGACGAGGTGATACGCAGATGAATATCTTCAATAAAGTAACTTTACAGTCTCTGAAGAAGAACAAGGCGCGTACACTTGTTACCATAATCGGTATTATGCTTTCAACTGCGCTCATCTGTGCGGTAATGACGTCATTTTCTTCGGTAAGACAATATTCTATCGATTTTATGGAGTTTTCCGATGGAAAATGGCATGGAAGTATTACTGAAGCTGAATACAGCACACTTGAAATGATCAGCAATTCTAATGAGATAAATGGCAAAGCCGTTTTCAACTATATCGGTTATGCAGATATAGGCAGTAAAAATGATTACAAGCCCTATCTTTATATATCGGGATATAAAGAAGATGTAAAGGAAATGATGCCGTTTCACATTATTATAGGAAGAATGCCCCGGAATGCTGGAGAGATACTTCTGCCGGAACATCTTTCCGAAAACGGTGAGAAAACCTATGAAGTCGGAGATACTCTTGAGCTTGAAATAGGCGACAGAAGGATCGATACCGACGCATATAAGGAAATATTCCCTGATGAGCAGATTGACCCAAATGCCGATTCGTACATGCTGAATCAGCATAATCCGCTGACAGCAAAAGATGATGATACAGGCAAGGCGTTATCTGCGGAAAATCTTGACATAAGAGAAAAAAGAAAGTATACTGTAGTTGGAATATACAAGCGTCCCGAATACAATATTGAAGATTTTTCGGCTCCGGGCTATACTGCTATTACAGTTCCGGAGGAATATGACGAAAGTATGGTGTATGATATTTATTATCGTATGAATAATCCTCGTCATATTTACAGCTTTATGAAGGAAAACAATATATCGGGCAGCACAAATACAGATCTGCTTTTATTTATGGGCGTTTCACGATACAAGTCTTTCTACAGCCTTGTATTCGGTATTGTTGCAATAGTGATCGGACTTATAATGTTCGGCTCAGTAATGTTAATATATAACGCATTTGCAATATCTGTTGCGGAACGAACAAAGCAGTTCGGGCTTCTCTCATCTATAGGCGGAACAAAAAAGCAGCTTCGCAAAATGGTCAGATTTGAAGCAACAGCACTCAGTATTATAGGTATACCTCTTGGTATAATCCTCGGCATCGCAGGAATGTGGGTGACTTTTCTTGCTATCGGAAGCAAGTTTCACGTATTCATTGGTTCGGATTATAACAAATCGCTTCATATAAAAATCACTCCTGCCGCCCTTATAGCATCTGCCGTAATTGCTTTTATAACTATAAGTATATCTGCACTGATCCCCTCAAAAAGAGCAACAAAGGTTACTGCTGTTGAAGCTATACGCATGAATGCAGATATAAAGCAGCCAAAACACGTAAAAACTCCGAAGCTCATATATAAAGTATTCGGACTTCCGGGAGTTCTCGCTCACAAATACTTCAAGCGCAGCAAGAAAAAATACCGTGCCACCATCATAAGCTTGTTTATGAGTATTGTGCTGTTTGTTTCCGCATCGGCATTTACCCAATACCTTACCGGCGCTACAGGAACCGCACTTAATACATATGGATATGATTATGAATACTACTGGGATAGAGATGATCCAAGCGGTAAAAGCGTTGATGATGTACTGGAACTTATAAAGTCAACAGATCATATTACAGACGCTTCTTATTCGCGCAGAAAATACCTGGATGTTTTGATACCCGAAAATTCAATAGATCCCAAGCTCCTCAGCGATCATCCGTCACTTTTTGAGGATGAAGGCGGATATTTTCCGATACCTGACGGGTATAAGAAATATACCTTTATGACCGTTTTATTCGTAGATGATGCTGCATATCTTGATTATGTTCGGTCACTTGGGCTTTCTGAAGAAAAGTTTTATAATAAAAGTGCGCCGCTCGGTATTGTTGTTGACGGCGGCAATGCTTTTGACGAGGAAAAGGGACGTATGCTTCGTCTTAAAATATTCGGTGATAACAAAGACGATATCAAACTTATCTCCTATACCCAAAACAAGCTTGATGGCTACACTTATGCAATGGATAACGGTGACTTTATAACGTATTACAACGAGGGTGATTCCGAAGATCAGTTCAAAAAAGTCAAGTATACTGACGCCATACACGAAATAAGCATTAATATAGGTGCAGTTACCGAACAGAAGCCTTATTTTATCAACTATGATGACAATTCAATTATATTTCCGTACAGTTTTAAAGACGATATAATTGTTGACAATGATGAATATCAAAGCACGAGTTTCCACATAAAATCAGATAACATCGATAAAGGGTACGATTCTCTTGTAAAAAGGCTTAAGGAAAACAAGATACAGAGCAGAGGCGTATATAATTACGCACAAGGTGCAGAGGATGACAGAAATGCAGCTCTTATTGTAAAGGTATTTGCATACGGTTTCATAGTTCTTATCTCTCTTATAGCTGCTGCAAACGTATTTAACACGATAACCACAAATATCAATCTCAGAAGAAGAGAGTTTGCAATGCTCAGATCTGTAGGAATGACATCAAAGGGAATTAAAAAAATGCTAAATTTCGAGTGCATTCTTTATGGCACAAAGGCATTGCTTTATGGAATACCCGTATCGGCAGGCGTTACATTCCTTATCTACCGTGCAATAAACAAAGGTGTAGATCAGACGTTCTTTATGCCGTGGAAGGCAGTCGGTATATCTATATTGAGTGTTTTTCTTGTAGTTTTCGTTACAATGATGTACGCAATGGGCAAAATAAAGAAAGATAATACCATCGATGCGTTGAAAAACGAGAATATATAAGCATTTTTCAGAATTCAGCTTTCAGAAAGGCAGTGAAATAATGAAAGAACGATTGAACAGGATAAGGCAGCCCCTGGCTGTAACAAGCAAAGCTGCATCTGTGCGGAATACTCTGCTGATTGCCGTTTTCGGTATAGCTATGGGAGCGTTTGCAAAATGGCTGGACTGTCTTTCTGCAGGCTCTGATATCTGGTGGCGCAGACTCATAGACAAATATGATCTCGGAAATGTTTTTTCATCATTTCCCGTGTGGCTGCTTATTGCGCTTGCAATATCAGTCTACAGCTATACTCCTCTTAAAGCTGCAATAAATACATTTTCGTTCTTTGCAGGCATGTGTCTGGCTTATCATATATATACCTCTGTAATATGTGGGTTTGACATACAGAATTACATGCTGATATGGTACGGGCTTACCCTTGCTTCGCCGATAATAGCAGTCATATGCTGGTACGGTAAAGGCCCTACTATTGTTTCGGTCGTTATAGATGCGGTGATATTTGCTTTTATGATAAAAAGCTGCTTTGCAATAGGCTGGATATACTTCGATTTTATCAGTGCTGTCAATACTTTGATATTCATTGGTGCATTTCTTGTGTTGTACAGGACTCCTAAACAGATACTTTGCGGTACAGCCGCAGGAGCAGTTCTGGCTTATTTTATGGCAAGGTTTATTCATTTTGGCTTTATATAACAGTAAAACGCGGAAGCAGTACTGCTTCCGCGTTCTTGTCACAGTATATTGTTCTTTATAGCAAAAACAGCAAGCTGAGTGCGGTCCTTAAGGCCAAGCTTTTCAAGAAGGCGTGAAATTCCGTTTCTCACTGTGCCTTCGGCAAGGAAAAGCTTTGTAGCGATCTCCTTGTTATCGGCTCCCTCGCAGATAAGCCTTAGGAACTCTGTCTCCCTGTCAGTGAGGTCAAAGTTTTTAGCGTCCTGCTGAACAAATACCTCTTTTTTTATGGATTCAAATATATTGTCGCAGAATACGTTTATACCGCCTGCAACAGCTTTTATGGAATTGATTATCTTATCATTGTCCATTTCCTTGAGTATGTACCCGTCAGCGCCGCTTGCAATTGCTTTTTCAACAGTTTCCTTATCGTCAAATGTCGTAAGAACAAGCACTTTTACATTCGGTAGAGTGTCTTTTATTTTACGTGTACCGTATCCTCCGTCATAATCCGGCATACGCATATCCATAAGTACTACATCTGGTTTGAGCCTGACGCTCATCTCGTATGCTTCCTTGCCGTCCGAAGCCTCGCCGACAACGCTTATTTCGCTGTCTCCGTCAAGAACTGTGCTTAAACCTGCACGAAGTATCTGTACATCATCTGCCAAAATAACCTTTATCATAACTGCACCTCTTTTATTGGAATTTTTATAATCGTATTAAAACCTTCGCCTTTTATTGAATTGAACCTGACCGTGCCGCCAAGCGACTCTGTTCTTTCACGTATTCCTCTGAGTCCATTATGCTCCGATATAGTATCGCAGCCCTTTCCGTTGTCGAGAATGTACATTTCAACACGGTCACTGAGGAATTTAAGGATTATATCTATTCTTGTAGCGTCTGAGTATCGCAGGGCATTGGTTACTGTCTCGCGGCAGTTGTCATACATTTCCTTTATACAGAATTTATATCTGCTATTCTCATCGCCCTGTATACAAAGGTCAATATCGACTCCGCGAACAGCAGTTGTTACAGTCTGAACAGCCTTTGTTACCGAGGTCATGAATTCATCGTCGCGAAGATTGTTTATAGTACAGCGGAGCTGAGTAACGCCGCTTCGTGAGAGACCGTCTATCTCTGAAATGCTTTCAAGCATTTTATCGAAAGACGGCTCTTTCTGCTGAGCCTCATGCCTTATTATTTTTGCAAGAGAGCTTATCATTGTAAAGGTATGACCGGCGGAATCGTGCATTTCCTGCGCTATCCTGTTGCGTTCCTGTTCAAGGCTGAGTTTTTTTTCAGTCGAAGCAAGCTCGTGATATTCGGTCACATCGCTTATGGTTATGACCCTTGCGACCTTATTGCCGGATTTATTCTGACAGAAAGACTGTTTAAGATTATAGAAATCCTTGCCGTATGCAATCTCAACAGACTCAAAATCACCGTCGAACTTTTCGTTTGTTATTTTACCGATAGTTTTATAGAAGTCTTTTAAAGTCATTATATCTTTTATAAACGGCAGTTTATCCGCGAATTTGTTTTTATATGAAACAGTTCCGTTGATATCGAAAATTACGACTCCACTGTTGATATTCTGAATTGTATCACGAATAGCAATACTGTTAATATTCAAAAGACCATATTTTCCGAGGGCAATAAGTATAAGGAGACTTGAAAAGACAAAAAACAGCGGCGTGAGAGTCAATTTTGAATTGAAAACACCTGTTAAGGTAAGAGTGTTGATGCCGAGGGGGATAGCAGCCGACAGTATAAGCAAAAAAGACTGCTTGCTTATCTGATCCTGTCTTCTTGTGTGCTTTAGACATATCATTGTTATACCCGTTATGATACATATATAATATATAGCCTGAAAAACATAAAAAAGCGGACCATATCTTACATTTTTCATCTCAAATACAGAATAGTACATATGATGCCGCGGATTTGCCATGATAAGACATATAGAAAGTATTGAGACGCAGGGCATAAGCCGCATGAGCTTCTGAACTTTTTTGCCTGCACTCACATATTCAGCTGAAAGCATAAGCCAAAGAGGTCCGAAAAAGCTGATTCCGATATTGCCTATGAGGTAACTGCCCCAAAGCTGTTCATTTGTCACAGAGCAGATAATAAGAAGTTCGGAAATAAGCCACAGTACGATAGACAGCTGGCAGCTTATGAAAAGATGTGTCAGTCTGTTGCTGTTACCGCGTCTGAGTATCCATGTAACTGAGCACAGCATACCGCATATTCCGAGAGTTATAAGTATAGCTGAAACGATATTAGCTGTCATGATCCACCTCACAGTAGAAAAGGTTTTACATTTATTATTCAAAAATTGCTTTTTACCTTATGATTATATCATAAACCATATAAAAATGCAACAATGATATAAAAAATTAACGTATTGTTAATACCTTATAATGTAAAACAGATAAAAATGCGCCCCGTTAAAGGAGCGCATTTTGTTTTACCAAGTCCAGCCGCTGAATTTCTTAACGACTGAGGTCTTTATGGTTTCATTATTCTTTTTGCAGTATTCATTTCCTGCAGCAAGTCCGATAAGAATAACACCGGCTATGAAGAGGTATATCCACCAGTTCATTGCCATCAGATATTCTCTTGTTGCATAAACTGTAATCGTAAAAAGCGATACAGACGAAGCGATGAACCATGTCTTTGATCTTGTCATAATAGAAATCATAAGTATAATTATCATAACCGTCATAGAAAAAATAGTATTTTCAGCCGTATCAAAATAAAGAGTATCAAAGAGCAAAGCAATTGCTGATATTATAAAAATAGTTTCAGATGAAATTTTTGAAGCGCCTTTGAATTCTCTCCATATAAAACGGCATGAAATTCCCACAAGAACAATTATAGCAATATTGATCTTACTTGAAACAGCTTTAAATTCGGGAACAAGGTAAGGCCTTGTCATCAGTGCGAAAGCAGCAAATACAGCTGTTGCAGTAAGAAGACCGGCTGCGCCTTTTTTTGAAGTATTCTTTTTTATATAACCCGAAATATACACTGCCAAAGCGATAAGTGTAAAGAATCCATTTGTTCTATTCGGCTCGTACATCAATATCATTGATATCCAGGCAGTTGACATCAGTGGATCGATAATGGTTTTACCGTTTTTATTAACACAGAAGCCATCATGATAGAAAAATCTTGAGATCAGTACATATGAGACCGTTAAAGCGAGCATAATGCTCATCATTGCAGCGCTTTTCTTTGAGAACGATTCATTAAGCGCAAAATATACTGACAGAATCATTGTAAACGACGAGATAAGCGCTGTTACATTAAACTTAACTCTGTTTGAAAGAGCAAAATGAATAAGACATAGAACAATCGGTACAGCATAGAGCTTGTCGCCTACTGTAATACAGAAAATAAATATACCTGCTGCTGCAAGGTTAGCGTAAATCACAGTGTCGGTCTTTCGGCATAAACCGAATGATTTGCCCGGAATGTACATAAAAAATACAGTTGCAGCTAAAAGTACACATATGTACATAGTAAAAACGATTGTGAAAGAGTGCTTCCACATAGAATGAGTGAAATCGGCTGCCGAGAAAGCAATACAGCAGGGGAGTATGGGAGCTGTCAGTCCTGTAATTACCTGTACTGCCTTTTTTTCGTGGAATACATATCGTGAAAAAACAGCCGAAACTATAATTCCGATGATAAACTCAGGTATAAAACCGTGTCTGCCTGCGCTGAAAACAGCTGTAAAGGCAGAAATCATCATCGTAAAGAGAGTTATGACCTCTGTTGCGTCATTTTTTACATGTTTAACTAAACAATGCACAGCATAAATAATTATTGAAAGCATGCCGAATACGATCGTTCCGTATCTGTTGTCTGCCGTTTCGATAACGCTCATTGCGAACATATATGAGAAAAGTATACTGATAATAGATTCTACAGCTATCAGAGCCATGTTTTTATATCTGATACCGTATAGTGTGAACTGTGCAATTGAAAGTATAATGATAGCATATGCATAAACTGTTGGATGACGAAGTACAGAGAAAACATACATAAGTGATATCATTCCAAAGAATAATGCTGAAACCGAACCGATTATCTTAAATCCAAGCTCATATTTGCAGCCGTTTAAAAGCTTTGAACCGAACATTACCATTACAATGGCAGTTGCTATGATATAAAGTGTAATGCTTCTGCTTTCAAAAGTGCTGAATATCTGTAACACACTAAAGTAAACAGTAACATGCACTGCCGAAACAGCCGTATAAAACATAACGTTCTTTTTGAAGAATCTGAAACCGGTAAAAAGAAGCACTGCTACAAGAGCTGTTGAGAATGAAAGCACTGCAAAAAAGCCGCCACCATTGAATGTGAGCCATGTGCCCAGTAGTTTGTAATAGCTTGCAGTGAGGAATGCAGTTGCAGCAAAGCCGGTACCAAGTATATAAAATGATACAGAAGTTCCTGATAGCCTGAGGAATTTCAGAACTACAGCGCTGAGCATAAATGTTACTAAAGCAGCGGCAGCAATAATTGAAACTCTGCCTATGTGAGATGTATGAACCCAGCTTGCAACTCCGAATGCAAGTCCTGAAAGAACTACGAAGATAGTTCCGATGAGGAAAAGCACATTCGATACAGTCATGTCATGCTTTTCGGGTTTATTTTCTGCAAGTGCATTTCCGGATGAAATCGGAGCATTATTCATATTATTAATAAAGCCTCCTCCATACTGCGGCAGCACCTGCGGTTTGTTCTTCTTATCATAGTACTTTACAAGTCCGATTATACATATCGGCAAAGCAAAGGGGAGAATAATAAGAAATGTGATCAATAACGGTATTCTTAACATTTATATCATCCTTTCCGTAAGATATGCGTTTGTTTTTCTGTAATTACATGATAGCACCTTTCTCAATGATTGAAAAGATGATATTCGTCACTTTTTTAGTGACATTTGTCACTTTTTGATGCTAAAGTATTCATAAAAATTGTAGATGAAAGGTGCATTATCTGAATCAGATGAAGTAAATGCTTTTCGGACGATAATAGAAAATAATGATGTTATTCCATGTGAAATAGCATAATATGTAACTTGGATGTATTTATTGCTAAATTCTTTTATTGTAGTCAGTGCATTATTCTATACATATGAAACATATTCTTATAAATTGGCTGAACAAATCATAAAATAAAGAGGTTAAAAAATTAGTGCGCTTTGTGCAATTTAACGATTTTTGTTTGAGATTTTTAGCGAATCTTTAATTTATATTGATTTTTAAAGAAACAGCAAGTATAATAAAATCATATAAACATAGAAGGGTGTTTTACACTCAAAAAATATTTCGTAAACAGCTTTGATTTGGGGTAATAATTGCAGCTTTATACGTTCCATTATGCGAAGTATTTTTTGTCACTATTTTTGTGATTTTTTTGGAGGGATTATACAATGATGGAACTTTTCGGGATCTTTAAAATCAGGAAAGCAGTTCTTGCAGCCGCAGATTTGTTTTTTGTCGGGGTATCAGCGCTTATTGCGAATTTTATCCTCTCTTTTCACGGAAAAGAGATCGAAGAAGCAAGTCTTGTTATCTCAGTGGCTGTGAGTTCGATATGCTGTATAGGCGGTCTTATGATAGCGGGCGCATACAGCAAGCTATGGCGGTATTTCAATCGCAAGGACTATCTCAGTTGTATTTACGGAGTTGTAATTGGAATTGTTTCTTCCGCAGCGATAGTTTACATGATTTCAGGAACATTTTATCTTGCTTTTTCATTGATACATACATTCATTCTTATATGTGTGATTTGCCTTTTCCGTTATTTGTTCAAGACTACGTTCATAACAATAGCAGAGAGCAGTTCCATAAACGGCAAGCGTACAATGGTCATAGGCGGAGGACAAGCCTGCAAAACTATACTTAAAGAGATTTATAATGCCAAGAATTCTCCATATACCGATGATAAACAGGTGACAGCATTTGATCCTGTATGCATAATCGACGATAATCGCGATATGATTGGCAGTGAGATAGAAGGCGTTGAAATAGTCGGAACAACAGCCGAAATACACAGATTCGTCAAGGACAGGAAGATAGAGCAGATACTTTTCGCTATTCCATCATGCCTTGAGGATGAACGAAAAAGAATCCTTGACATATGTACGGATACAAATCTCCCTGTGAAGGTAGTTCCTTTTATAGGCAACCTTGTATTCGACGACGAGAATAAGACTATAATTCATCAGATACGGGATATAAAGGTAGAAGACCTTCTGGGGCGTGATCCGATAAAATTTGACAACACCGATATAATGAATTTCATCAGTGGAAAGGTCTGTATGGTTACCGGCGGAGGCGGAAGCATAGGCTCTGAGCTTGTAAGACAGATAGCAAAATACAGTCCCAGCCGCGTTATAATAGTTGATATTTACGAAAATAACGCTTACGACATTGAGCAGGAGCTGAAAATGGAGTACGGCGATGAGCTTTCGCTTGTAACTCTTATTGCATCGGTACGCGATTATTTCCGTATGAATCAGATCTTTGACACATATAAACCCGATGTTGTTTTTCACGCAGCTGCTCATAAGCATGTTCCGCTCATGGAATCATCACCTATGGAAGCTATAAAAAACAATATCGTAGGTACATTCAATGTTGCTTCTCTTGCTCAGTTCCATAACGCCGAAAAGTTTGTTATGATCTCGACTGACAAAGCGGTTAATCCCACTAATGTAATGGGCGCTTCAAAGCGTTGCTGCGAAATGATCGTACAGTATCTTGCTCAGCAGCATGAGGGAAGAACAGAGTTTGTAACAACTCGTTTCGGCAATGTTCTTGGCTCAAACGGTTCCGTAATACCGCTTTTCAAGAGACAGATAGAGCAGGGAAAACCTGTAACAGTTACACATCCTGATATTATACGTTATTTTATGACAATCCCTGAGGCAGTCAATCTTGTAATGGAGGCTGCTGCTATAGCCAAGGGCGGAGAGATATTTGTACTTGATATGGGAAAGCCCGTAAAAATTGTCACGCTCGCCGAAAATCTTATCCGTATGTACGGAAAAGAACCTTATAAAGACGTTCAGATTAAATTTACAGGACTTCGTCCCGGTGAAAAGATAAAGGAAGAGTTGCTTATGAACGAGGAGGGACTTCAGAAGACCTCCAACAAGCTCATCTTTATCGGCAAACAGATCGAGATAGATGAAGCAACATTCCCGACCAGACTTGATGCTCTCAGAAATGCAGCTCTCAAAAATGATGAAAACCTTGCAGTTTTTGCGCTTCATGCTATGGTTCCTACATTTACAACGCCTGAAGCCTTCAACAGCAAAGAGCTCAAGAACGAAAAGATCGAAAGTGTTGTTGAGTCAGCATAAATATATAAAAATACACTGCCGTTCACAAGGACGGCAGTTCTTTTATGTGCGGCTTTGTCAGAATACACCTTTTTCCTGACTATGCAGGTGTTATTTTGTATCAAGATGAAAAAACGTTCCCTTTGTTTGGCCTTTATATTGACAAAGCGGCCTGTCAGTGGTATAATTTTAAATTATGATGGAGTATTGTATATATGAGCTTATAAGCTCTGAGGAGGAAAATATATGTCAGTTAATATTCCCGAGATTTTTGCCTGCAATGTTTTCAATGAGGATGTCATGAAAACAAGACTTCCCAAGAACGTTTACAGAGCTCTCAAGAGGACCATGCAGAACAATGAGCCGCTGGCAGACATGGAAACTGCCGACGTTGTAGCCAATACCATTAAGGATTGGGCTATCGAGAGAGGCGCTACACATTATACGCACTGGTTCCAGCCTATGACAGGTTCGACAGCAGAAAAGCATGACTGTTTCATTAATCCGGCCCCAAATGGTATGGCTATAATGGAATTTTCGGGTAAGGCTCTTGTGAAGGGAGAGCCTGACGCTTCTTCTTTCCCGTCAGGCGGACTCAGAAGAACAAGCTCCGCAAGAGGATATACAGCATGGGATCCGACTTCCTACTGTTTCGTTAAAGAGGGAAGCTTGTATATCCCTACTGTATTTGTCTCCTATACAGGTGAAGTTCTTGACAAGAAAACTCCGCTTCTCCGTTCTATGCAGGCTCTCAGCAAGACAGCCGTTCGTTTCCTGAAGCTTTTCGGAAACGACAGAGTAACAAGAGTTACTTCAACAGTCGGAGCTGAACAGGAATATTTCCTTATAGATAAAAAAATGTATGATCAGCGCGAGGACCTTATCCTTACGGGAAGAACATTATTCGGTGCAAAGCCTCCAAAGGGTCAGGATCTTGATGATCAGTATTTCGCAAATCTTCGTCCGCGTGTTGCAGCTTATATGGCAGAGCTTGACGAGGAGCTCTGGAAACTCGGCATCTATTCCAAGACCAAGCATAACGAGGTAGCTCCCGCGCAGCACGAAATGGCTCCTATATTCACTACCTCCAACCTCGGAACAGATCAGAATGAGCTTGCTATGGAGGTAATGGAAAAAGTTGCTCTCAAACACGGACTTGTATGCCTCCTCCACGAAAAGCCGTTTGAGGGCGTTAACGGTTCAGGCAAACACAATAACTGGTCCATGTCAACAAACGACGGTCAGAATCTTCTCGATCCCGGCGACACGCCTATGGACAATCTCCAGTTTCTGACGATACTTTGCGCACTTATAAAAGGCGTTGACGAATATGCAGATCTTATGAGGCTTTCAGCTGCTTCAGCCGGAAACGACCACAGACTCGGAGCTGACGAAGCACCTCCTGCTATAGTATCCATGTTCCTCGGTGAGGAGCTCGAAGCTGTACTTCAGGCAATTGAAGATGATGCAGTATACAAGACAAAGGCACGTGCTTTCAAGATAGGAGTTGACGCTCTGCCGTCATTCCCGAAGGATTCGACTGACAGAAACAGAACTTCTCCTTTCGCTTTCACAGGTAACCGTTTTGAGTTCAGAATGGTTGGTTCATCAGATAATATTGCTTGTCCCAATGTTCTTCTCAATACTATCGTCTGCGAGGAGCTCAGCCAGTTTACTGAGATACTTGAACCATTCAAGGGCAAGGATAACTTTGACGCAGAGGTAAGAAAGCTTCTCAAGACTGTTATCAAAGAACACAGAAGGATCATTTTCAACGGTGACGGCTACTCTGAGGAGTGGGTAAAGGAAGCAGAGAGAAGAGGTCTTCCGAATTATGCTTCCACAGTTGACTGTATGCCTCATTATACAGATGAGAAGAATATCCGTATCTTCCGTAAATTCGAGATATACAACCAGAACGAGGTCGCTGCGAGAACAGAGATCCATCTTGAAAAATATTCAAAAACTGTTCGTATCGAAGCCCGAACAATGATTGAAATGGCAAGGAAGCAGCTTCTTCCCGCAACTATGGATTATGTCCAGTCTCTTTGCGAATCAATCGCTACCAAGAATCAGATCGGCTTCACATGCAAAACCGATGAAAAGATCGCAAAGAAACTCAACGATCTTGCTGATCGTTTCTATGATTCCATCGAGCGTCTTGAAGAGCGTGTAACAGAGGCAAATGCTGTTACAGGTATCCAGAAGCAGGCAGAATTCTTCCACGATGTTGTTCTTGCAGAAATGGATATAATGAGAAATATTGCAGACGAGATAGAGCTTAATATGCCGTCAGCAAAGTGGCCCATACCTGCATATTCGGAAATAATCTATAATGTATGATTAATAAAGAGGACCTGTAATATCATTCACAGGTCCTTGTTTTCTTTGTAAACGGTATTTCAAGCTGAGCTGTTACCACAGCTGTAAACACGAGCAGGCAGCCAGTGATTTCCTTGATATTCAGTCTTTCACCAAGTACAAGCCAGCCCGAAAGAGCTGCAAATACAGATTCAAGGCTCATTATTAGAGTTGCGGGGGCAGGCTTTGTATGACGCTGACCGATTATTTGAAGGGTATAGGCGACCGCACATGACATTATACCTGTATACAGGATAGTGTACTTGGCTTCAAAAATACGGCTTAACTCCGGAGTTTCAAAAATAAACATGCAGATGAACATAATAATTCCCGCGGCAAAGAACTGAACACATGACATTATCATACCATCAGCAGACTTTAAATTGAAATGATCAATACAAATAATATGAATGGCATAAAATACAGCACTTGTCAGTACATATATGTCGCCTTTTGAAACAATGTAGCTTTTGCGGACGCAAAGAAGATAAAAGCCTGTTACAGCAATAGCAACACATATCCATATCTTTACAGAAGAACGTCTGCCGATGAAAAGTCCTATAAGCGGAACAATAACAACATAAAGAGCGGTTATGAAGCCTGCTTTTCCGGCAGTAGTCAGGCTTATTCCATACTGCTGCATGGAGCTTGCGGCAAAAAGAACAACTCCGCAGCATATTCCGCCTGTAACTGATGTTTTTATTGATGTACCTTTTCTTTCGTCACTTTTTTTATCGGATTTTCTGAATACTGCAATAACAGGTATAAGCACGAATCCGCCTAAAAGCGTTCTTACAGCGTTATATGTAAAAGGCTCCACATATTTCATACCGCTGCTTTGCGCGACGAAAGCAGTCCCCCATATAAAAGCTGCGGCAAATAACATGATACTTCCTTTAAATCTGTCTTTCATCAGAAAAAATCCGTCGTATCATGATCCTGAGCTTTAACCGTGCCTTTAATGCTTAATCCCTTGTCATAATCATCGAGGAAGTGATGATAATTATTGCCCCGGTGATAAGATATAAGAGTCTGAAGATTCACATTCTCAACACTTCTGAATATGTTCATATCGACTGCAGGATTTACAGCTCTGAGCTGTTGAAGCAGCTGCTTTATCTCCGCACGTTTTGAGCTGCCTTCGTCTCTGGAAGTACGGCAGGCACAGCGGATAAAAGACAGACAGTTGTATTCAGCCCACCTGATAACATCTTTTTCACGTACAAGATACATAGGGCGTATAAGCTGAACGTTATAATTCTCACTATGGAGCTTTGGCATCATAGTCTGCATCTGAGAGCCGTAAAGCATCCCCATGAGTATTGTTTCAATAACATCGTCAAAATGATGACCGAGGGCTATTTTATTGCAGCCAAGCTCCTGTGCCGTTTTGTACAGCCAGCCGCGCCTTAATCTTGCGCACAGGAAACATGGATTCTTTACGGCTTTTTCAACTGATTCAAATATCCTGGTATTATATATTTTAACAGGCAGCTCAAGTTCCTTGGCGTTTTCTGTTATTTTATTGCGGTTTATTTCTGCATATCCCGGGTCCATAATGATATATTCGGCTGAAAAAGGGATATTACCATATTTTTGCAGGCGCTGTATGCATTTTGCCATAAGCATCGAATCTTTACCGCCGGAAATACAGACAGCTATTTTATCTCCGCTTTCAATAAGCTTATATTCTTCAATACCCTTACGAAACTTCGACCATATACTTTTGCTGAATTCTCCCGTCAGTGAGCTGTCGATATTGCTGTTCATAATTATCCTCGATTCAAACATATTATATATTAAATATACTGCGAAATCATATTATTGTCAAGAACATGACCTGTTTTTATAATATGAACAGCAAATCCTATTGACTATATATGAAAAATAAAGTATAATAAACATAAGCTATAAATTTAACCGGTATATTATGAGGTGAATACAATGCATAAGCTTGAGGAGAGCATCAACGCTCTGACAAAGAATATTCTTACGGATTATGAAAATAACAGGACCATTGATGAAGTCAAAACCTATGACCATCCCGATAATGAGGTTATTGTGGATATAATCGAATCTCTGAGACGAATTGTTTTTCCCGGCTATTTCCGGAACAGAAGCTATAGGGTATATACTGTAAGAAATAATATCTCCATGATACTTGAAGATGTTATCTTTAAGCTCATAAAACAGATATCCATAGTTCTGAGATATGATGAAAAATACGTTTTGTACACTGAAGATGAGGTTAACTCTGCTGCTGAGAGGATAACCTTTGATTTCCTTAGCCGGATCCCGAAGATCAGAGAGCTTATCGAGACTGATGTGCAGGCTGCATACGACGGAGATCCTGCTGCATATAACAAAGACGAGATAATCTATTCCTATCCGGGACTTTATGCAATACTTGTGAACCGCCTTGCTCATGAGCTGTTTTTGCTTGGAGTTCCGCTTATCCCGCGTGTAATGACAGAACATGCTCACAGCAAGACAGGTATTGATATTCACCCGGGCGCAACTATAGGAAAATACTTCTTTATCGACCACGGAACAGGAATAGTTATAGGCGAAACTACAGAAATAGGGGACAATGTCAAGATTTATCAGGGAGTTACTCTTGGTGCGCTTTCCACAAGAGGTGGTCAGTCGCTGCGCAACAAAAAACGTCATCCTACTATCGAGGACAATGTTACTATCTATTCTGGAGCTTCAATACTTGGCGGCGAAACTGTTGTCGGCAGGAATGCAGTTATAGGCGGTAACGCATTTATTACCCGTTCAGTTCCCGCAGGTGCTAAGGTAAGCATTAAGAATCAGGAGCTTCGGTTTAATTTCGACTCGTCAAATCTTGTACACAGTTCAGACCTCGATCCTGATGAGACATGGTTCTACATAATATGAAATAATAAAGTCTTCAGCACCCGAAATATCGTGCTCAAAAAAAATGAGCAGATTTTTTGAAAAAAATTTCAAAAAAGGGTTGACAATTTACTTGTAACGTGATATAATATTAAAGTCGTCGGAACTGAATAACCGATGAACAGAAAGAAAAAGTGGGGGTTTAGCTCAGCTGGGAGAGCATCTGCCTTACAAGCAGAGGGTCACAGGTTCGAGCCCTGTAGTCCCCACCAATTCTTTGGCCTCGTAGTTCAGTTGGTTAGAACGCCTGCCTGTCACGCAGGAGGT
>JAEEGL012958759.1_pt1 | contig 28843 bp, 24 predicted proteins | sample 9134231 | NCBI WGS metagenome assembly JAEEGL01 (sample SAMN16246548, study PRJNA631951) | gut metagenome | biome: gut microbiome; feature: rumen; material: fiber-attached | host: Bos | place: Iran: Karaj | collected 2018-10 | reverse complement strand
CATAATCTGCGTCCTTGTTTTTGTCCTTGATAAATATGTTTTCGTTAAGCTGAATTTAATCAACTCCTTTTTTATGGTTCCGGGAAGCGCAAAGTGTCCTGTTCCTTTTAATTTTAAATCTGTACTCGATTACGTAAAGCTTTTTACACATGTTCTCGGGCATGTAAGCTGGGGACACGTTATGGGTAATTTGGGTTTTATTCTGCTTCTCGGGCCTCTTCTCGAAGAACGCTACGGTTCTCCGATGCTTGCTCTTATGATGACAGTTACGGCTCTTGTAACAGGTGTTCTTAATGCGTGTATTATTCCGTCGCCTTTATTGGGTTCAAGCGGAATTGCATTCATGCTTATAATTCTTGCTTCATTTACTGCAATTTCTAAAAACGAAATCCCGCTTTCGTTTATATTCGTGTTCATTCTTTTCTTTTGTTCAGAATTATTTATAAAAAAGGAAAGTGCCGGTGTGAGTGTTCTTGCTCATATTGCTGGTGGTCTTTGTGGCAGTATGTTCGGTTTTCTTGTGGCGCCTTCAAAAACCAGAGCGCGTTCTCCTAAAAAAGAAAAGACTGTCGCAGAAGAAGATGAGTATGCGTCAAATTACCGCCCTGCAAAAAACAATCGCAGAACGCAAGGTTCTGATTCGGAAGAGACAATAATCGGCACAATCGAACTTTAGTCGAGGATAAAATGATTTTTAAAACAGCATGTAAAAAAGATATTCCGCAGCTTACAAAGCTTCGTGTTGAATTTCTAAAAGAAGATTTTAAAAATATAGCAGATGGCGAGCTTGAGATTCTTGAAAAGAACATCACAAAGTATTTTAAAAAACATCTTAACAAAGATGCGGTAAGTTTTATTGCCCTGGATGGGAAAAACATCGTAGCAACAGCGATGCTTTTAATAATCGAAAAACCTGCAAATCCTAATTTTGTGTATGGTAAAGTCGGCTCTGTTCATGGCGTTTATACGCTTCCCGAATACAGACGCCAGGGTCTTGCACTGCAGCTTATAAAAAACCTCGTGACTTATTCAAAGGAAAATAAAATCGACCGCGTCGAATTAAAAGCATCTAAAATGGGCGCACCAGTTTACGAAAAAGCAGGCTTCGAGCTTGAGCATGACGTCCACCAGCCGATGGTTTTATCTCTTGAAAACTGAATAATGTTGTTATAAAATTACTTAATATTTTGAATATAATTCAACATAAAAAGAGGAATAATATGAAAAGCGATAACGCAAAAAAGGGAATTGCGCGAGCACCACACCGCTCGTTATTTTATGCAATGGGCTACACAGATGAAGAGCTTGAAAAACCATTGGTAGGTGTCTGCTGCGCAAAAAACGAAATTATACCGGGTCATATTGAACTTGACCGTATTGCCGAAGCTGTTAAGGCAGGAATCCGCATGGCTGGCGGTACTCCGATTGAATTTCCTGCTATCGGCGTTTGTGACGGTATTGCAATGGGACATGAGGGTATGAAATATTCTCTTGTTACACGCGAGCTTATCGCTGACAGTGTTGAATGTGTTGCAAAAGCACATCAGTTTGACGCACTTGTTATGATTCCAAACTGCGATAAAATTGTTCCGGGTATGCTTATGGCTGCAGCCCGTCTTGATTTACCTACAGTGTTTGTTTCTGGCGGTCCTATGATGCCTGGTCACTTGCCTGGAAATGATTCTTCTAATCCTTATTCAAATAAAAATCTTTCTTTAACAGATATGTTTGAAGCCGTAGGTGGTGTTGCAAGCGGCCGTGTTACAGAACAGCAGCTTCGCGAAATGGAAAGTGTCGCATGTCCTGGATGCGGAGCATGTTCTGGAATGTTTACTGCAAACTCGATGAACTGTCTTACAGAAGTTTTAGGTCTTGGTCTTCCTGGTAATGGAACAATTCCTGCAACTACAGGCCGTCGTATTGCCCTTGCAAAACATGCAGGTATGCAGGTTATGGAAATGTATAACAAGGGAATTACAGCACGCTGCATGATGACTGCAGAAAATTTTAAAAATGGTCTTGCAGCAGATATGGCACTCGGCTGTTCTTCTAACACAATGCTTCATCTTCCTGCAATTGCACACGAAGCGGGAATTACAATTGACCTTCACGAAGTAAATGAAATTTCAAATCGCACTCCAAACTTGTGTCACCTTGCTCCTGCAGGTCACACTTTTATGTGCGAGCTTGATGATGCAGGTGGTGTTCAGGCTGTATTAGCTGAACTTGCAAAAAAGAACCTCATCAATACTTCACTCATGACTGTTACAGGAAAAACAATTGCAGAAAATATCAAAGGCGTAAAAAACCGCAATCCAGAAATTCTTCGTCCAATCGAAAATCCGTTCAGCGACAACGGCGGTATTGCAATTCTCTTTGGTAACCTTGCTCCAGACGGAACTGTTGTAAAACGTTCTGCTTGTGCAAAAGAATTGATGAAACATACAGGACCTGCACGTGTATTTAATGATGAATCAGAAGCAATGGAAGCTGTTCAGAAGCAGCAGATTAAACCGGGTGACGTTGTTGTAATCCGTTACGAAGGACCAAAGGGCGGACCTGGAATGAGAGAAATGCTTGCAGTAACTGCTGCTCTTGCAGGACAGGGACTTGATAAACAGGTAGCTCTCATTACTGACGGACGCTTCTCTGGTGCTACACGCGGTGCTTCACTTGGACACTGTTCACCAGAAGCTGCTGTAGGCGGACCTATTGCACTTGTAAAAGAGGGTGACAAAATTACTCTTGATATAAACAATTATAAAATTACGCTTGAAGTAAGTGATGAAGAACTTGCAAAGAGAAAAGCAGAGTGGAAGGCTCCGGAACCAAAAGTAAAAACCGGTTATCTTGCACGCTATGCTAAACTTGTAAGTTCTGCTGACAAAGGCGCTATTCTTGAATAAAGTTTAAAAGAGGATGCAATGCTTAAACAATTAGTAAAGTTATTAAAAGCATTAAACTCCAACAGAAATCCGAGCGAAATTGCCCATGCATGCTGTATGGGTATAATGCTTGGTTTTATGCCGAAGGATAATGCACTGTGGTTCATTCTGTTTGTTTTCTTTTTATTCGTAAGGGTAAACAAACCATGTTATCTTGTGATAACCGCGCTGATGTCGCTTCTTGCATGGCATCTGGATCCTCTTTTTGATGATATCGGTTACAAAATTCTTACTATCCCGCAGCTTGGCGGATTTTTTGGAACAATACTTGAGATCCCGTTTGTAGGTTTTACAAAGTTTAATAATAGCATCGTAATGGGTTCTCTTGCAGTTTCTCTTGTTCTTTATATTCCGATTTTTGTATGTATGAGAATGCTTGTTTTATTATGGCGAAAGAAGATTGCACCTAACTTTGCAGATTCTGCCGTAATGAAAACAATGTCGAAACTTCCTATACTTAAAAAGATCATTGATCTTGCTGCGGAGAATTTATAATGAAAAAAGAAAAAACTGATATCGAAAAAAATAATGTAGAAGTTTCTCAGAATGAAACTTCTGTAACTCCTGCAAAGAAAGAAAAGAAAAAGAAAGAAGAAAAACAGATTCCTGCAAAAAAACTTCCTGGAATTCTTAAAAAAAGCTATACAAGAAAAAAACTCGCAAAGCTTTTAAATCATATTTATATTCCGACACACAAAGAAATGGTAGAAAGCCTCTTTGTGCCGAATCCAAAAAAAGAAGGTAAGTTTTATATTCCGCGTGAACAGTTATTTCCAAAATCACAGTTTGTAAAGCTAAAGAAAATCGGAAAGGATGTAGCGTCACAGAAATTTTCTATTAAGATTGTTCCGCTTGCAGTTACGGTAGGTTTTTGTATTGCAGCTGTATTTGCTGTAATTACCTTTAAAGATCAGATTGCAAGAAAACTTATGATCAACGGAATGCAGGATGTGTTCGGGGCAAAAACAGAAATCGGATATGTTCATGTAGAAATTCTTGGTTCGTCGGTACATATTAAGGATTTAAAACAGGCTTACAAAGATAATCCGATGAGAAATCTTTTTGAGTTTAAAGATATCGTAATCGATTTTAATCTGACAGAACTCCTGCGAGGCAAGTTTGATCTTCAGAACATTGTTGCAGAAGGCCTTGATGTAATGACGGGGCGTGAAACTTCAGGCGCTCTTCCAGAAAAGAAAAAGAAGAAAAAGACTGCTGCAGAAAAATCTCCTCTCGAACTTGATATCGAAAACCGAATGAACAATATGCAGGTAACTGCAAAAGAAGAAGTTAAGAAGATTTTTGAACAGGTAAATCCTGATACTTTGATTCCGCAGCTGCAGGCTCAGCTTAAGAGCCCTGAGATTGCAAAAGAAGCTTACGAAAAGGGAACAGAAATTTACGATAGGTGGAAGGATAAACCGGACGAAATCAATAAGCTCATAGATGAAGTTTCTAAAAAATCAGAAAAATACATCGGCTATGACTGGTCAAAGGTTACTAATCCGGTTGAAATGAAAAATGCAATTACAGAAATGACAGCCCTTGTAAACGATTGTAAAAAAGTAAAAAATCAGACTTCTGATCTTATCAATGACATGAACAAGGATGTAAAGGTTGTTACAGATTATTCAGCTAAATTAAAATCTGCAGTTGATGCCGATTACAAATTTGTTGATGAGACAATCGGAAAAATCAAGTCGCTTACATGGAATGATGGTTTAAAATTAATTTCTGGTCCTATCGATAATATTCTTTATGCCGGAATCGGAAAATATTATCCGCTTTTAAGACAGGGAATTGCTTCTGCAATGGAAATGAAGAATTCGAATAACAAGGACAAGAAAAAAGAAGTTAAACAGGAAAAACATAAACGTGCAAGAGGAAGAATGGTTTATTACCGCAAGGACAGAGTTCCTCAGTTCCTGATTGAAAATATGTCATTCTCCGGCGTAAACTTTGCAGGTAAAGCAAACGAAATCAGCAATGACATGGATAAGCGTGGAGCTCCTGCAACTGCAGAGCTTACGATAAAAGACGGTTCAATGAACCACAGGGGTGGACTTCTTGTTGACTGCCGTACTGTAACTGATAACCCTCTTATAAAAGCAGATTACACGGGCGAAAGATATCCGATTAACTTTAGCTTCCCTGATTTTGGAATCAAGGGTCCTTCAGATATCGTAGGAAATATTTCTGTTAAGAATGACGGAACTTTAATCATTGACGGAACACTGTTTATGAAAGAAGTAAGCTTTTCTACTACAGAATTTGAACCTGCTTATGCGTATAATCTTTATGCAAGAACACTTGGCTTTATAAAAGAATTAAAGCTTGGTGCAAAAATTGAAATTGACTGGAATGAAAATTTAAAACTCGACATCATATGTGATGCAGATAAGCAGCTCGGAAGTGCATTGTATCAGCTCGGTATGGAAGAGCTTAACAATGTAAAGAAGCAGGCTTCTGATTATGTAAGAAACTGGCTTAAAAACGAAACCGGCGGTGCTTATGATGTAATCAACAATGTTGTCGACTTAAACAACATTGCTTCTAAGGATGCGCTTAAAGCAGATAATCTTACTAAATCGATGAATAAAGAAATCGATAAGCTTACTGCTCAGCTAAAAGACCAGGCCGCAGGTGAAGCAAAATCTGGCTTAGAAAAAATGCTTGGAAACAAACTCTTTTAATTATTAGTTATAACGGAGAAAAAAATGTCTGTATTAAAAGCTATGTTACTCGGATTACTGCAGGGACTTACAGAGTTTTTGCCTGTTTCATCATCGGGACATTTAAAGATTTGTGAAAAACTTTTTGGCGTAGAAGAAATTCCGCTTTTGTTTGATGTATTTTTACATCTTGCAACTCTGCTTGTTGTAATTATTTATTTTAGAAAAGAGATTGCAAAATTCTTTCTTGTTTTGTTCCGCTGGATAACTAAAAAACCTGCGCCACAGAATGATTCCTGCGAATGTCTTTGTATGACAGATGAGACTGGAAGAAAAGCAATCATTGCAGTTATCATTACGACATTAATTACAGGTGTAATCGGGATCGTAAGTTCAAAAATTATTCCTGATTTAGAAATCAAATATGTGTTCATCGGTTTTTTTGTAACTTCTGCATTTCTTATTCTTTCAGGAATTCTTTCTAGAAGACAGGGAGAAAAAGAGTATAAAGGGATTACGTTGATTCAGGCTATAATAGTCGGAATAATGCAGGGAATCGGAACTCTTCCCGGAGTTTCAAGATCGGGTTCTACAATTGCAGGTGCTCTGGCAACCGGAGTAAAACGCGAGCTTGCAGGCGAATATTCTTTTATAGTTTCTATTCCTGCAATTCTTGGAGCGTTTCTTCTTGAAGTAAAAGATATCGGAGAAGTTACTTCTTCTGTCGGCATCGTTCCTTTGGTAGCAGGATGTGCTGCGGCATTTGTTTCTGGTTATTTTGCAGTTTCTGTTTTGATGAAGATTGTAAGAAAAGGAAAGCTTGAATGGTTTGCAGTATATCTCATTCCTGCGGGAATCCTTGGATTGATTTTTCTTTCGTAGCATAAACTGTTAAACCGGATTTTTATATGGAACAGATTTTTGAAAGTGTAAAAGAAATCGAAAAAGAACTTGCTCCTTATCTTTCTTCTGACGAAAAAACTGCAGAGTTTTTAATGATAGAAAATGCTGCAGCTTCTCTTGAAAAGCAGATTGATAAAATCTGTTCTAAAAAAAGTAATCGTGTTTTAATAATGTGCGGTTCCGGAAATAACGGAGCCGATGGTTATACGCTTGCACGCCGTATCGAAAAAAAATATCGTGTTTCGATAATCAAGGCATTAGAACCTTTTTCTTACTGCTGCAAGACTGTATTTAAAAACATAAAACCTTTTTTTGATGATTCAATTAAAATATTTGAACTTACAGATGATGCAGACGGAATCGAAAAAGAAATCAGCGAGGCAGATGTAATCGTTGACTGTATTTTTGGAACTGGATTTCATGGTCTTGTTGAAGAAAAAATCCAGAAACTTTTTAAAATCGTAAATCACAGTGATGCAGAAAGAATTGCGTGCGATGTTCCGTCTGGAATAGAAAAGACTTGCGCGAGCATAAGCGGATTTTCGATGCAGGAAAAAAAGAGGTGTGTATTTTGTGCAGACAAAACCGTTTCTATGGGTGCTCACAAAATCGGACTTTTCTGCGATGACGCAAAAGACTTTGTTGGAAAAATCATAAAAGCAGATATCGGTGTTTCTGAAGAACGCTTTGCAGAATGTGCAGAAAAAGTAAAGGACAAGATATTTCTTCTTGAAAAAAGTGATGCAGAATTTCCTGAGCGCAATGAGCTTAATACACACAAAGGAAATTTTGGTCATGTATGTGTCGTAACGGGTTCAAAAAAAGGAGCAGGAATTTTATGTGCTTCTTCTGCCTTTAGATGTGGTGCAGGACTTTCAAGTATTCTTGTTAAGCCGGATAATTCAAACGCAGGTGACATCGAAATAAAAATGCCTGCGTGCCTTATGATATGTGATTCAATTCCGGAAAAAACTTCATGCCTTGTTGCAGGCCCTGGTTTTGGCCGCGATAACGATATTAAACCTTATCTTGATTATGCAGAAAAAAACAACGTTGCGCTTGTTTTAGATGCAGACAGCTTTTATTACAAGGAAACTGCCGATTTTATCGCGGCTGCGGACTCAAAGGAAGCAAAGCTTGTGCTTACTCCACATCCGAAAGAATTTTCTGAGCTTTTAAAAATCTGCGGCTTTGGAGAATATTCAGTAAACGACGTTGTACAAAAACGAATTGAACTTGTAAGAACGTTCTGCCAGAAATATAAAAATATAGTTCTGATTTTAAAAGGGGCAAATACAGTAATCGGCTTCGGCAAAAAAATATTCATATGCGACATGGCGCGGCCTTGTCTTTCTAAAGGCGGCTCAGGCGATGTTTTAGCAGGTGCTGTTGCAGGGCTTCTTGCCCAGGGTTATAAAGCAATTGATGCTTCAATAACAGGTGTAATCATGCATGCGCTTGCCTCTCAGAAATTTAAAAAAACATACGCAATGACACCTGAATCCCTTATCGAAGAACTCTAATTTTTATCGACTCCAAGTCCAAAAAGCGCAAAGTCAAGCCGCGCCGGATCTTCGGGAAAATATTTTTTTGCCTCTTTAGAAAGAAGTTCGGCAGTTTTTCTTGTCGCACCGGCATTTTCCGGAATGAGTTTAAGTTTTTTTGCTTCTTCAAGCACATGAACATCAAGCGGAATTATTAAATCTTTTTTCGGATACCATGTCCATAAACCTTTGTCGACCGGAGAATTGTCGCGGACCATCCAGCGAAGGAACATACAGAGTCGTTTTTTTGCAGAAGTTTTTGTAGACGGGACGATGGAGCAGTCATTAAAGATATCTGCTATGATATCGACAAGGTAAGTGGAAGGAGCGCGCGTTGTAGTTTTAAGATTTGGCGAGATGGTCCCGTGCGCTGTGGGTTTTGCAACTGCTGCAGATTTTGTGCCGCGTACATTGCTGCGCGTCATATATTCTTTTTTTATAAACTCACCGAGTGTTTTTTCTTTTTTAAGGATATTTTCAAGCTTTAAAAAAAGTTTAAAAAAATCATCGTATGAATAAAATCTGTAAAATTTTTTTTCATCGTTTGCACAAAATGTTTTTTTATAGATTCTATCTAAAATCCATTTGTAAATTCCACCGGATTTGTCTGCTTCGTTCATTATAAAATTTATTTTCGGAATAAACTGTTTTCTGCTTCCAAAAGATAAAAGGGCTGCAATAAATGCGCAAAGCTCTGTGTCGCGCACAGTTTTATAATAATATAAAAACTGGCTTGGATCATTTTTAAGAAAATCTTTTGTTTCGTATTTGTCTGCAAGTTCTACAAGTTTATTTTTCATTTTGATTTTTCCAGAATAAAAAGAAATTCTTTTGTGTGGATGTTTCTTGAGCCAAGATTTCTGCTTGCGCGGAATGTATTGTATTTTATTTCTTTTGTCGAAAGAGCACCGTATCGTGAAAGCATCGAAACCATTTCTTCAAATGAAATAAATCCTTCTGAGTTATATGAAATAATAAAGAATTTAGAATCAAGATTTTTTATAATTTCTTCGAGTGAAGAAAGCGCAAGCTGTTTTTTGTTAAATTCAGAGTGGTTCCAGTCAGAAACGATTCCAGAAACCCTGCTTACCGGAGCAGTGATTTCGTTTTTTAAAATTAAATTCAGCATAAAATAATTTGAACCGTAAGGATGCTGGTTGTAAGGAGGATCAAGGTATGCAATGTCGATGCCTGAAAGCTCTTTTGAAAGCTCGACAGTGTTTGCGCGGTAAATTTTTATATCAGAGTTAAAGTTAGAAAAAACCGGAACTTTAAGCTCGACATCTTTTAAAATACGCGAAAGTGCATTTTTACCTGCGCCACCGAAAGAACCTATTCCTGTGTTTCTGTCTTTGTAAAAACCTTTGAACACACCGCCGGTGTTTGTATGAATCGAAGCTTCTGTGATAAGCGGGGCTAAAAAATATTTTTTTAAATCTTCGTCTGCGTATTTATCGATTAATGCGCGGTATGTGTCAATTAAAAGTGCATTCTGCTTTGTATAAAAAACTCTGTCAGATTTTTTTATGTTGTTTTCATCTTGTGGAGAATAGAATTTTGACAGCAAGCCTGGAAAAGGATTTCCTTTTGCCTCAGATAAAATTTTTTCTCTTATGGAATTGTATTTATCAAAATCAAATGAATCTTTATTTGTAAGGTAGCACGAATTAATTACGTAGGAATAATTTTCTAAATCGTTACAGATAAGTTTTGATGAATATTTTTTTAGCATTCGGGCAACGATACCCGAACCAGAAAATAAGTCTGCACAGACACAGCGCGGTTTATCAAGCTTTTTTAGAATGTCAGCAACAAGCGCTTCGATATCATAAATAAGGGTGCGCTTGTTGCCAATGTATGTAATAATCTGCTGTGTCAGAAAGTCGCTGTTTTCCTGTGCATTCATGAATTAAATTTTATCATAAAAGCACTGTTAAAACAATGATGCAATTTCTTTTTCGTATTTCTTTGCGATTTTGTAACGCATCATTTCCTGTTTTGCAGAAAGCTCGATTCCAACCTGGAAGCTGTTAGGAAGCAGAGCAAATCTGTTGATTTTTTCACAGCTTCTGAATCCGTTTGAAACACTTACAAGAGAACCAATTTCTTTTGTATAAAGTGCCTTAACTTCTTCTGTTTTAAGAAGTGTGTTGTAATCTGTTGTATCAAGTTTGTTCTGTTTTGCAAATTCTATGATGTTATCTTTTGACGGAACAATAAGACATCCAAGATATTTTTTATCCTGACCAAGAACGATTGTGCTTTCGATGTAGTCGCTTGTAAGAAGCTGGCTTTCGATAACTGCAGGTTCGATGTTTTCGCCTCCGAGAAGAACGATGGTATCTTTTGCACGTCCAGTGATTTTAATTTCGTTGTCCCATGTCAACATTCCGATATCGCCTGTGTTGAGGTAACCGTCTTTGTCGATGATAGCTTCTGTTAAGTCAGGGCGTTTGTAATAGCCCTTCATAATCTGGTCGCCTTTAACAAGAATCATTCCTTTTTCACCAGGTTTTAATGGAGTTGAATCTACTACAACGCCGTTTTCTTCTTTACAAATTTTAAGATCGAATGTAGGAAAGATTACTCCTACACAACCAGGGCGTGGCTGCTTTAAATAGCGTACCGAAATAACCGGACCGGTTTCTGAAAGTCCGTAACCTTCAAGGAGATTAAAATTGATTGCGCGGTAAAAGTCATCGATGTCTTTCTGCAATGCACCTCCACCGGAGATTGCAATTTTCATCTTGCCGCCAAACTTTGCACGGATTTTTCTGAACACAAGAATGTCACCGAGTTTATGTAACGGCCATAAAAGAATGAATGGAATTACACCGCAAATAAAATCTAAAAGACGGCTGCGTTTTTTAAACTGACAGATCCATCCGAGAGTTTTTTCTTTTTGATGAACATAAAGCTTTCCGACACTTACAAAGAAATTAAAGAGCTTGAGTGCGATTCCGCCTTTTTTAATCATTGCTTTATTGATGCCGTTTGCAAGACCTTCCCACAAACGAGGAACGCCGCACATCCATCCCGGTTTAATCTGAGCCATGTCAGAAAGCATAATCTGTGCAACAGGTTTTGAATATGCAACAGAAGTTTTTAATGTAAGTATAAAATACTGGATTATTCTTTCAAAGCTGTGCCATACAGGTAAAACAGAAAGCCAGATATCTCCGGGTGTACATGGAATAAAGTTATAAACTACAGTAAGCTGAGTTCTGTAATTTTTATGTGTAAGCATTACACCTTTTGGAACACCAGTTGTTCCTGATGTAAAGATGATTGTCGCAACATCGTCAGGCTGTGTAAGTTCCATTTCTTTTTCGATTTCTGCAACATGATTTTCTTTATCAGAGTCGAGAATATCTTTTCCGCGCTTAAGTAAATCATCAAAGTAAATTATTTTAATTCCGCAGTTTTCTATTTTTTCTGCTTCATCTCCTGCAGGGCGGTTAAAAAGAATTGCAGTTTTTAATTTTGGACATTCATCTTTTTTTTCTAAAACTTTTTCAAGCTGATGAGGAGTTTCAAAAAATCCGTATTCACAGTCTGCATATGAAATGATAAAACGGATTTCTGTTCCCATCGAATCACATCCGCGTGGAACATCTGCACATCCGAGTGAGAGCAGTGCAAAGTCTGTAAGCAGCCACTCGCGGCGGTTGTCAGAGATAAGCGCTACGTTTGCACCACGTTTGATTCCGATTTCTTTTAATGCAAGTGCAAGTGAAATTACTTCGTTATAAACCTGTCTGTATGAATAAGGTAAGTATTTTCCTGATTTGTCTTTTGAATACTGCAGCACGGCGTCTTCAAGTTCTTCGGCTCTCATCTTTAAAAGGAGCGGAAGGTTTTTAGGTAGACTTTCGTCATATGTAAATTTTGGCATTTAATTCTTCCTCCAGGGGGAATTGTAAAATAGACTAAGAATGACATTATCACAAAAAATGTCATTATGCAAGTAAAATTTTTAGATTTTTCTGGTTTTCATGCGGAATTTAAGAAGGGCGTTTTTAGAATTCAGCGTGAGAACGATAAAAATGTATAGTATTAAGCGTTTACGAAATCGAGGATTTTTTCGACAAAATGGCGATCTTCATCGTAAAAACCGTGGCTTAAGTTGTCGTAAAAAAAGGTTTGTGCGCCAAGCTTTTGTGCAAGCTCTGTTTGAGTCTGCATGTCAAAAAGTTTGTCCTGCTTTGAACCGAGTACGAAGGCCGGGCATTTGATTTTTTCAAGCTCGTCGTAAGTCGAAAGACCAAGACACGCGTCAGACATTATGGTAAAGCGCGAAATTTCTTCTTCTGTTGCATCACTCAAAATCGAAATGAGCGCGTTTTTATAAGTTTCGCAGAACTCCTCTGAATAAACGTCAGAAACAAAAAGCGAAATCAATTCCTGAACTGGTTTTGTTTTTGCATAGAGAACCCAGCTGTCAAAAATATTTTTTGCTTTTTCATTTATTCTTGAAGCAGTCGAAGCAAGAATGAGTTTAGAAACAAGTTCAGGATGATTTATTGCAATGGATTGAGCAATCATTCCGCCCTGTGAGGTTCCGAATACGACTGCATTTTTTATATTAAGTTTCTGCATTGCGGCTGCTGTGTCTTCTGCCATCTGTTTTACAGAATATTCTTGTGGGAACTTTGTTATTCTGTCAAAAAGATAGCATGTATGATTTGCAGCAATTTTTTTATACTGTCTTATTACAGCCCCTTCGGAGTTTAAAACAGATTTTAAACTTATTCCTGGAATGATTACAAAAATTTTTTCTCCTTCACCAAACTTTGAATAACGCATTTCAAATGAATCTGTTTTTAGTGTTTCTGCCATGATAACTCCTTGATAGTTTTGCTGCGGTTTTATTTCCAGATTTGAGGATCTATTTTAAGATAATCGATGAGCTTTGGTTTTGAAATTTCGCGCGAATCAGTATCTGTGCTTTCACATGAGGCGCCGGACTCAGTACTCGCAGCGCCAGAACCAGCACCGCGTTTTTTTATTGCGCGAAGAAGAATGTTTTTAGGCGTGTGACTCATGTCAATAAATTCCATAATGTCAACTTTATAACCACACGACTCAAGATATTCTGCGCGAAGTGAATCTGTAATGAGCGCCGCAATTCTTTCGCGGATAAGCCCGTGTTTTAAAACAGGAGAAAGAAGAGAATCATCCTTTTTTAAAAGTTCAGCTTTGTTTTTATCGAGCTGTGATTTTACTTCGTGCTGGCAGCATGGAACAGAAAGAATTGCCTTTGCGTTTTTTGAAACAGCATATTTAAGTGCAAAGTCTGTTGCTGTATCACATGCGTGGAGTGTAATTATTATATCAGGATTTATTTTTTCTTCAGAATATTCTGCAATGTCGCCTGTCTTAAAAGAAAGGCCTTCGCATTTAAATTCTTTTGCAAGTTTATTGCAGTGTTCAATTACATCTTCTTTTAAATCAAGCCCGGTTATTTTGCAGTTGATTTTTTTAATCTTCGTAAGAAAATAGTGAACTGCAAAAGTAAGGTAACTTTTTCCGCAGCCAAAATCGAGTATGTAAAGAGGCGTGTTTTCGGTTTTCTTTTGTTCAACTACAGAAGGAAGAATGTCATCGATGTATTCTAAAAAGCGGTTTATCTGCTTAAACTTATCGTAGCGCGGTTTTATAATCTTCCCGTCTGGAGTCATTACTCCAAGAGAAATCAAAAACGGGACTGGAGATCCTTCGCGGATGATGTAGTTTTTAATATGCCTGTCGGGAGAAGTCATGGCGTCAGGTGTGGCTGAACTGTCGGGAGTGCGCGAACGCTCGAGGGTTGTAATTTTTCCTTTTTTGTTTGCAAGAACCGTTATTTCGCGGTCGGTGTAAAGCTGGACGCAGTTTTTAAATGTAGTTCCGGCATGCTGTTTTATGAAAGAATCGAGTTCGTCTTTTGAAAAGGTTTTATGAAAAGACTGCTTTTCTGTAAAGAATTCTGCAAAATAAGAAAGCCCGATAGAAGACGGATTTACCTTAATTTTGACCCTTTTATAGGGTTTTTCGAGGATTTCTTCTATATTAGACACGGGTTTTGAAAAAACAACAGATAACAGCATGGCTATATTGTGGTCCTTTTGCGGTTATTTGTCAAATATCCGTGCTGGCGCTATAAAATCCCCGCCGGGCCTTGTTTTGTTCCACTTTTTTAAAAAAAACAGTAACATATATTTAAGTCTCAGGTGTCTGATAATAGACGGAGTTAACAGAGAAATGAATTCTTTAACAAATCGCGATTTTGCTGAACTCTATCAAAAGTATGGTCCTATGGTTTTAAGACGCTGCCGTTCTATCCTTAAGGATGAGGACAAAGCTCAGGATGCCATGCAGGATGTATTTGTACGAATTATTGAAAACAAGTGCAGGATTAAAGATGTCTGCGCAAGTCTGTTCTATGTGACTGCAACAAGAGTTTGCCTTAATAAGATAAGGTCCGACAAATTAAGGTCTGGACCAGATTTTGAGGTAATCTCAGAGATGATGGCAGATGAGTTTTCTGAAGTCGAGCATCAGAAAGTAGAAGCTTCTGTAATTCTTGAAGGCATTTTTGCCGGGCGGGATCAGAAAGATTCGCTTATTGCAACACTTCATTTTGTTGACGGCTATACTTTGGAAGAAACGGCGGAACAAGTGGATATGTCGGTTTCGGGTGTTCGCAAAAGGATCGCGGAACTTAAGAAATATTCGCTGTCTTACATGAATAAGGAGGCTTAGATATGATTCCAGATTTACTTTTAGAAGAGATTCTTCTCGGCGAAAAGAAAGCCCAGGATTATTATGAAAAATACGGAAAAGAAGAAATAGAAAATGCTTTGCAGGAATTAAGAAAATCAAATCAGGAAATTTTAAATATTTATCCTGCAGAAAAAATGCAGAAAGAGTTTATAAAGAAATCTCTTGTTGTAAAGGGAACAAAAAGCTTTAAATCTGTAAAATACATCAGTTATGCTGCTGCAGCTTTAATTGCAGCTGCCCTGTTTGTTCCGGTTGCGATGAATAATCTTAAAGCAACAAGCTCAAAGAACATTACACGTGCAAAAGGAAGCGTTTCTAAGCATCAGGAGCTTCGTCTTTATAAAAAATCTGGCAACGATGCTGTTATTCTTAAAAACGGAACTGACGCCAGAGAGAATGATGTTATTCAGATTACATATCTTGCAGGCGAATACAACTATGGTGTAATCTTTAGTGTTGACGGCAGCGGAAATGTAACACGTCATTTCCCTGAAGACAGCTGGAAAGCAGAAAAGCTCCAGAAGACAGGCGCAGAAGTTCCGCTTGAATTTTCTTACAAGCTTGATGATGCTCCAAAATATGAATGCTTTATTTTTGTAGCTTCTAAAAAAACTTTTGATATGTCTACAATTGAAAATATAAATAAATCGTCATACAGTATTGATTTCCTTAAAAAGGGATCTTATCTTCCTGACGGATGCGACGGATCTATTTTTGTACTTAACAAAAAATAGTTTTATGAAAACGGTTTGAGGATTATAAAGATGAAAAAAATAAATAGAAAAATAATTTTATCACTAATGATTTTACTTGCATCCTCGTTTGCTTTTGCAAAGGAAGGAAATGAATCTGCCGGTGTTGAACGCTACGCAATTTATATCGGATCGAATATTGGCGGTAAAAATAATCAGCGTCTTTTATACGCAGGTAGCGATGCGATTTCGTTCCAGAAAACAATGTCAGAAATCGGCGGAATCTCGCAGCAGAACAGCATTCTTCTTCTTGATCCGACAAAAGATGATGTTGATAATGCAATGCAGACAATTTCTGCAATCATCAATTCAAAGAGCTCTAATTTAAAGAGAACAGAATTTGTTTTCTATTATTCAGGACATTCAGATGAATATTCTCTTTTACTCGGTAAGACAACTTACGGTTATTCTGAATTAAAGAAAGCAATTACAGAGGTTCCGACTGATGTTCACGTTGTAATTCTTGACTCGTGCTACTCCGGAAACTTTATCAGATCTAAGGGTGGCCAGAGACAGAAGCCTTTCTTAGTTGATGATTCTTCTGTAGTTAAGGGACACGCTTATCTTTCATCAAGCTCGTCACAGGAATCATCGCAGGAATCTGACGAAATCGGATCTTCATTCTTTACAAATGCGATGATAACAGGATTGCGCGGAGCTGCAGACAGTTCGGGTGATAAAAAAGTTACCCTTAACGAATTGTATTCTTATGCATTTAACGAAACGCTTTCTAAGACAGAAAATACTTCGACAGGACCTCAGCATCCTAACTACAATATTACACTTGTAGGTTCAGGAGACCTGGTTCTTTCTGATATTTCAAACTCAGACAGCATTCTTATGCTTTCAAAAGAAATTACGGGGCGTGTAATTATCCGCGATAAAAACGGTAAGCTAGTTTCTGAAATCAACAAGACTTCAGAAAAGCCTGTTTATCTTGCACTCGAAAGCGGTCAGTACGGTGTTACGGTTATTGGAGAAAATGCAACTTTGCAGGGAAACTTTACCCTTTCTCCTAAAAAAACTTATGCGCTTTCTAATACAAATCTTTCACCTGCAATAAGAGTTGCAAACAGAACTCGTGGGGATGATGGTGAAGAAGTGACGGATGAAGAAGCCGAGGCAGAAGACGAAGGTTTTGATTTTGAATATGAAAACAGAAGCGAAGACGATTTTGCATATGTTCCGTTTATGTTCTCATTTGTTTGTGATGAATTTCATCTTGCATTAAACAAGGATATCATTACTTCGGTTGGTATCGGTCTTTTAAGAGTGCATGCTTACGAAGCCGACGGTGCGCTTGTTGCAGGAATCGGAAGTGAAGCAGTTTATATAAACGGTTTCCAGGGCGGCGGTATATACAGCTTTGCAATGGATGTAAACGGTGCGCAGGGTGCCGGTGTATTTAACTTTGCACGTGATGTGCACGGTGTTCAGGGTTCGGGCGTGTTTAACTTTGCGCGTGATGTAACTGGAGTTCAGGGATCGGGTGTGATAAACATTGCACATGACGTAACATATGTTCAGGGAGCCGGTGTTGTAAATGTTGCGGCAGGTAAGGTAAACGGTGTTCAGGGCTCTGGTGTTGCAAACTTTGCAATGGGACTTCGTGGAGTTCAGGGTGCAGGTATTGCAAATATAACATGGGGCGAATCTTCTGGTGTACAGGGAGCCAGCATCATAAACATTGCTAAAGGAGACTTTGATGGAGTTCAGGTCGGACTTGTAAATTATTGCAGCGGCGAAAGTGGATTCCAGTTTGGTCTTATCAATATTTCTAAAAACGGTGTCTGCGAAGTCGGTGCATCGCTTACTACAGATGAAAGGGCAAGGATTACGTTCAACAGTGGTATGAGATACCTTTATGCTGTGTTTGGTTGTGCAGTTCCGCTTGATGCAGATTATGATGACGAATACTATCTTGATGACAAATATGTTGATGTAATCATGGGACTTGGAACAAGATTTAAGCTTGCTATGCTTAACTTTGATCTTGAAGTAATGGCAAACGAAGTTCTTATTCCAAAAGAAGATACACAGTGGTATATGTCGACAAGAGCTTCTGTTGGAGTTACACCTATAAAACATCTTAATGTTTTTGCAGGCTTTACGATGGCTTTCGAATCTGAATACAACAGAGGAGCTTTTGAAAGACATAAGTCTAACATGAAGTTTACAAAAAGAGGAATTACAGTTCATTCAGAATTTGATTTCGGAGTCAGATTCTCATTCAACTAGTAAAAACAGCTGATAAAAGGCCGGGAAAGCATAATGCGAAAAAGCACAATGCGGACCCGGTTTTTTATTTTTAAAGTAACAGATTTTTATTCCCCGCGTGTCTAATAGTCAATGAGGTTATAAAATGAAAAAAATCATATCTTTAATCTTTGCTATCATGCCGGCTTTGATGTTTGCCGGTGAATTAAAGGTAACTGTTACAGACAGGGAACTTGATTTTCCTCTTGAAGGAGCAAAGGTTTCTTTACAGTCAAAGCAGTCTGTAAAGGCAGAAACAGATGAAGACGGTAATGCCGTTCTTACAATTCCGGATAATGTTACATCTGGAACTATCGAAGCAAAACTTCCTGGTTATAAAGATGCATCTGTAAAATTTTCTGGATTTGATAAACCGGTTGTAATAACAATGTCGATTACAGATGTCATCGAAGGGAAAGAACTTGTCGTTAATCGTGCAAGTCCTGAGAAAAAAGAAGAAAAGACAGGTGTTTCAACTGTAATGACAGAACAGCAGATGCATACAACTGCAAACATGAGTCTTGTAGAAGACTGTATGGCATCTGTAAGAACTCTGCCTGGCGTTTCATACAGTGGTGTGTGGGGTTCTGAACCATCTATTCGTGGTGGTGAGCCGCGTGAACTTGGTTGTCTTTTAGACGGAATGTACACAATTTTCCCATGGCATTGGGGCGGCGGAGTTTCTATTTTTAATCCATCGTTTGTAGATACAATCAAACTTTCAAACGGTGTATTTTCTGCACAGTACGGAAGAGCATCGTCAGGACTTCTCGAAGCAACAACCATTAAACCTGATTATGAAAAATTCCATATGAATTTAAGTGCATCGACAACATGTATTGATGCATTTGCACAGATTCCGTTTGGAAAAGATGTAGGCGGAATGCTTGCAGGAGTTCACTGCAGTTATCTTGAACCTGTATTTGCAATGTACAAGGCAACTGGAACAGATTCTCTTGATATGATGAAGCGTCCTCCATATATCCGCGATGCTTTCATAAAAGCAAACTTTACTCCAAAACCGGAGCTTGATATCTGTATCACAGGTTTCTTTGGAAGTGACGGACTTGGTATTGATTTCGATGATGAAGAAGATGGACTTAAAACAAAAATGTTCATGGACTACGACATCTATCAGGGTTTAGCAGGAATTAACGTAAAATACCTTCCTACAGATAAACTTATGCTTCATGGACTTATTTCGTACAACCTTATGTGCGAAGACATGCTTATGAAGATGAAAGAAAGCGGAACTTTAAGATATACAGATGATTTTAAACAGTATGCAGCAGCAAATGGAATTTCACTCAGCGGAGATACTTATACACTCCCTGAACTTGATTCAAAAGCAAACGAAGTAATTTTAAGTCATCTTGTTACTGCAAGAGCAGAAGCAGAAATTGAGCTTACAGAAAAAAATCACTTGTGTGCAGGTTTTGAAGAAGTTTTCTCAACAGCAAATACAAAAGAAGATCAGAAATTCTGGACAGACATCGACACAGGAGCTTCAAAAGTATTTACACAGATTGGATGGAATACTGATAAAAAAGGAAACTGTATTCTTGATAACGCAGCATTTGTTAACTGGGATTACGGAAATGAAAATGATTTGATTCAGTCACAGATTGGTCTTCGTGGAGAATTTATTAATCTCTGGAACTCAAATGAAAATTATGCAGTAAGTCTTGTTCCTGATTTATGTCCGAGAGCAACGGTAACTTACACACCGTTCAGAAACATCGGCATGCTCGAGAAATCTTCGTTTACATTGGGAACAGGATTATTTGTGTCAATTCCGCGTGAAGCAATGCTTTTCTCAAAAGAAATGGGAATCGACAATTTTGAACTTAATCCAAACCGTTCACTTTTTGCAGTTATCGGTGCTGATGCAGTTCTCGAAAACGGCTGGAGCTTTAAGCTTGAAACATATTACAAGTATTATCTTTCACGTATGTATACATACCAGGTTTCACATGAATCTGCAATGTTCCAGGACGGTCAGACATTCGTAAAATCTGACGGAAAAGGACACGTATTTGGAATCGATGCGATGATTGAGAAAAAGCCGAATGAAAACTGGGACGGATACCTTTCATATTCATTCGTATATTCAAGATTTAAGAATCCTCTCAAAGTAGGTGCGGGAGAACATGTGGAAACAATGTATGGAGATCCGCTTGATGAATGGTATTATCCTCAGTATCACAGATTCCACACATTGAACCTTGTAAGCAACTGGCACTTTGGTAAAGAAAAGAACTGGACATTTACTGTTAAGGGAACACTTGCAACTGGAGCACCAAAAGAAAAGGTTGGTCCTGTTACATGCTATGCTGCAGATCTTAACGGAACTACAATCCAGAGATATTCAAGAAGTTCTTTCTACAGCGATACTTTGAGAACAGACATTTCATGTCCTGTTGATATTCGTCTTGCATATCAGTGGAAGACAAATGATGACAAGGCACAGTGGGAATTCTATATTGCAGCACAGGATATTTTCGTAAATCTCTATGCTCCAAAAGGAAACAAAAACTTTAATGCCCATACTGGAAAAATGGACGACCATGATTCAAATGTTGACTTTAACATCGGGCTTCCGCTCCCTTCTATCGGTGTAAAAGTTAAGTTCTAAAAAGGCAAAAACTTCGAAAAAAAAGTGACACTTTCCGGCTCGGAAAGTGTCTTATTTTATGTACGGCGCTTAAATAAATTATAAAAAAGCCGTAAAAACAGAACTTATTTATCAGGAGAAATAATAAATTATGGAAAAGGGATTTAGCTTAATTGAACTGTTTAAACTTGGCGGACCATTTATGTGGGTTCTTCTTGCATTTTCTGTTGCAACAATAGGAATCGTAATTGAACGCTGTATTTATCTTGCATGGCACAACTGCAAGGTTGCACCTGTAGCAGAAAAAGTAAAGGCATATTTACGCCAGAATAAAAAAGACGAAGCAGAAAAATTTCTTGCTTCTTACACACATAAGCAGACAGTAGCATCGATTTTACTTGCATTGCTTTCAAATTCAAAATACGGCGAAAACAGAATGGAACGTGCTGCAGAAAGCGAAGCACAGGAAAGAATCAGAAGAATGGAAAACGGCTTTAACTATCTTACAGCTCTTTCTTCACTTGCACCTCTTACAGGATTTCTTGGAACTGTATCAGGAATGATTGGAGCTTTCCAGTCAATTGCAGAAGCAACAGATGTTAACGCACAGCTTGTTGCAGGTGGTATTTATGAAGCACTTATTACAACAGTATTTGGTCTTATAATTGCAATCATCGCACTTGTTGCATACAACCTTTTGATTCAGAAAATCGATACATTCGCTGCAGAAACATCAAAGGCGATAAACGATCTCGTTCCGGAACTCATTGCATAAGTTTGTATAAAAGTTAAAGGCCGCATATAAAGGCGGCAAAAAAATAACTGGCAGGAAAAAGATGATTAAGAGATTTATACGACATAATGTAGAAGATGCCGGAAGTTCCGGTTCATTAAACGACCTTTCGTTTCTTCTTATTATTTTCTTTATCGTAATCGCAGGTTTTAATGTAAACAAAGGTTTTCTTCTTAATCTGCCTTCAAAAGATAAACCGATAATCGTTAATACAGAGGACATTATGAAATGTTCTTTGACGAAAGAAGGACAGCTTTTTGTTGATGACAGCGAAGTTAAAATTGAAGATCTTTCTGGAATGATTGTAGAAAAATTAAGGACATGGCCAAACATGACTTTTCTTCTTGTAATTAATCCTGATACGCAGTACCAGAAAGTTGTTGATGTTATTTCTACGATAAGAAAATTAAAAGTAGAAAATTTTTCTTTCAGAATGGAAAAGATGGAGTAGTCGTATGGTAAATATAAAGAAAAAAAGAAGAAATCCTGCGATAACGACATCGTCGATGTCTGATATCGGTTTTCTTCTTTTGATATTCATCATGTTGATTTCGCTGATGAATCAGCGCTATGAAGAAAAAATAAATTATTCAGAAAGCACCATACTTGAGCGTACTCAGGCAGATGAAAATTTTGAAATCTGGATTCAGAGTAATGGAAAGATAACTGCAAATGCAGAAGAATTGAGCGGCGCAAAACTTGAAAACGCAATTATTTCTGCAATAGCAGAAAATCCTGGAGTCAGAATTCATGTAATTGCAGACAGAGAAACACCGTATAAATATGTAAACGAAGTAGTTTCTGTTCTGCAGGCTTTGCAGCACAGGGTTGTAAGTTTTGTAATAAAGGAAAAATAAAATGAGCGCAGAAAAGATGACACGTTTTTCAAAATTATTAAGACCTGCAATTTTTGTTTTTGCTTTTTTACTTCATGTTGCGGTAATTTTTATATTCAACTTTCAGCCGAAAGAAGAAGAAATAGAAACTGTGGACTTTAGAGAAGCAGACATTTTTAAACTCGTTGATGTTCAGGAGTATGTTCCGCCTAAAGAAACAAAAGAAGTTGTAACGGTTTCTAATCAGCCTAAGGCTTCAGAAAACATACAGGAAGTTGACGAAACAGTACGCCAGGAATTTGACGAAAGTACATTTCTTCCGCAGCACAAAATTTCTTCGATACCTGTAATTCCGACAAAACAGATTCTTGCAAGAATCGAGTATCCGCCGATGGCATTAAAACAGGGAATCGAAGCTATTGTCTATCTTGAACTTTTTATCGACGCAAAAGGCGTTATAAAAAACATAAAGGTGTTAAAGGATCCGGGCCACGGATTTGCACAGGCTGCAGTAAGCGCGCTCAAAGGCGTAACATGTGTTCCGGCAGTTGCAAACGGTAAAGCATGCGCCGTAAGGTTCAGATATCCGGTTAAATTTACGCTGAATTAAAATAAAAGCAGCAGTAAGCTGCGGCAACTTTGGCCTACTTGTAAACCGACCGTCAAAGTAATAAACTGTAGAAATGAATATAGTTATCCTTGACGGTCACGCTTTAAATCCAGGTGACCTTTCTTATGATGTTTTTAAGGAATTTGGAAACGTAACTTACTATCCGCGCACGAGCCCAGATTTAACATTTGAACGCATTAAAGATGCAGAAGTTGTTCTTCTTAACAAAGTTGTCCTTTCGCGCGAGCTTCTTGAACAGTGTAAAAAACTCAAGTACATCGGAGTTTTCGCAACCGGGTATAATGTCGTAGATATCGAAGCTGCGCGTGAACTTGGTATCGTTGTTACAAATATTCCGTCTTACAGTACAATGGCAGTAGCTCAGGAAACTTTTGCACTCATCATGGAATTTTACAATGGCATAAAAACTCACAGTGATTCTGTAATGAAAGGTGACTGGATTATTGCTCCTGATTTCTGTTACTGGAATCATCCTTTAAATGAAATTTATAACAAGACGATCGGGCTTTTAGGATTTGGTTCAATCGGACAGAGAGTTGCACGCATTGCGTCGGGCTTTGGAATGAATGTAATCGTGCATACGCGCTCTTCTTCTAAAATAGATGAATACAATAAGAACGCGCGCGATGATGAAAAAGTAAAGGAAGTTTCTTTTGATGAACTTCTTTCAGAAAGTGACATCATTTCTCTTCACTGTCCGCTTACAAAGGAAAATACAAAGATAATCAATGCAGATACGATTTCTAAAATGAAAAAGAATCCGCTTCTTATAAACACAGCGCGCGGTGGTTTAATAGACGAAGACGCTGTGCGAAGCGCGCTTGTTAAAAATGAGATATCAGGTTTTGCTGCAGATGTTCTTACAGTTGAACCGATGTCAAAAGACTGTCCGCTTTTAAATGCGCCGCACTGCGTCATAACACCGCATGTGGCATGGGCGGCTAAAGAAACACGAATACGCCTGCTTGATATTGCAGTCGAAAACCTCCGCGCGTTTTTAAACGGCAAAACAATAAACAAAGTAAATTAAATAAAACATGGATGTGCTTTTGGCGGCGCATTCTTTAAAATGGAGTTATAAAAATGTTCAAGCCTGAATTATTCAACACGATTAAAGAATATAATTCAAAACAGTTTGTAAGCGATCTTATCGCCGGAATCATTGTAGGAATTGTTGCACTCCCGCTTGCGATTGCTTTTGGTATTGCATCCGGTGTAAATCCTGCTGCAGGAATTTTTACTGCAATCATTGCAGGTTTTTGTATTTCATTTTTTGGTGGAAGCCGTGTTCAGATCGGTGGACCAACTGGAGCGTTTGCTGTTATCGTTTACGGTGTCGTAAGCCAGTATGGAATGAGTGGTCTTGCAACTGCAACCGTCATGGCAGGTATCCTTCTTATCATGCTCGGTGTTTTTAAAATGGGCGGGCTTGTTAAATTTATTCCATATACAATCGTAACAGGATTTACTGCAGGCGTTGCTGTAACAATTGCTGCAGGTCAGATAGGAGATTTCTTTGGTCTTGTTCCTGACTTTAGTGTTCCGATGCAGATTCTCGGAGAAACTTATTCTAAAATGCCTGGAGATTTTTTACCAAAGGTAATTGTTTATGCGCGCTCATTCAGTACGATGAATTTATACTCATTTATTATGGCAGCTATATGTCTTGCATTTATTTTTATATGGCCAAAGTTTTCTAAAAAAATTCCTGGAAGTTTTGTCGTAATCATTCTTGCAACAATCGTTTCGGTTGTGCTCGAAAAAACATGCGGACTTAAAACAGATACAATCGGAACTTTTGCAAACGGACAGCCGCATTATATAATTCCGTCTACACTTCCTGTGCCGCAGCTTCCTGCATTAAGTTTAAAAACAATCACGACACTTTTCCCGACAGCAGTTTCTATCGCAGTCCTTGCTGCAATCGAATCTCTTTTAAGTGCAGTCGTTGCTGACGGTATGATCGGAACTAAACACGATTCAAACACAGAGCTTATTGCACAGGGAATTGCAAACATTGCTTCTCCATTGTTCGGCGGAATTCCTGCAACTGGTGCGATTGCCCGTACTGCAACGAACATCAAGAACGGTGGACGCACTCCTGTTGCTGGAATCATTCACGCTGTAACTTTGCTTTTGATTCTTCTTTTTGCAGGTAAGTATGCTTCGTTTATTCCGATGGCAGCTCTCTCTGCAGTTTTGATAAATGTTTCATGGAACATGGCTGGCTTTCCTGCGATAAGGGCTTTGCTTAAAGGCCAGAAATCTGACATCGCAGTTTTCTTTGTTACATTCCTTATCACAGTGTTTGTTGATCTGACTGTCGCAATCGAAGTTGGTCTTGGTTTTGCAGCATTCTTCTTTATTAAAAAGATGATTGACCTTTCAGAAGTTCAGGATGAAAGAGTTTTGATGACAGGCGGAATTAAAAAAGACCAGCCATCAGAAAACCTTTTAATCCCGGACGGCACTCTCGTTTTTGAAATCGAAGGTCCGCTCTTTTTTGGAACCGTAAGAAAGTTTGAACTTGCAACAGAACGTGCAGGCACTGACTGCAATGTACTTGTTTTAAGAATGAGAAATACTCTTTATCTTGATGCAGGCGGAATCCGTGCGCTCGAACAGTGTAAGGCTGCGTGTGACAGAAAGGGCATCACAATCGTAATTTCTGGAATCCATACTCAGCCGTACATGCTTCTTGAAAAAACAGGAATGGCAGATAACCTCGGAAGAGAAAATATTTTTGACAACATCAATGATGCATTAAAGCGTGCAGAAGCTTTGTGTGCGAAGAATAAATAATTATCTGTAATTGTTTATTTCTTTCTGGCAGAGCTGGTCGCAGATTTCGTTGTATTCGATTCCTGCGTGGCCTTTAACCCAGTTCCATGTGACATTTAATGATGAGTTAAGGCTGTCGAGTTTCTGCCAGAGGTCCTGATTTAAAACAGGCTTTTTTGCAGCTGTTCGCCAGCCGTTCTTTTTCCAGTTTGTAATCCAGGAAGTGATTCCGTTTTTAACATACTGACTGTCGCTGTAAAGATTTACAGGGCGGTCTTTTAGTGAAGGTGTATTTAAAACCGTATTGAGTGAAGAGATTGCTGCGGTTAATTCCATTTTATTGTTTGTTGTATTTTTTTCTCCGCCAGAGAGACGTATTTCTTTTTCGTCGGCAAGAATTACGGCGCCCCACCCACCCGGCCCCGGGTTCCCTGAGCATCCGCCGTCTGTGTAAATTATGATTTCATTTTCCATAAATTGATTATAGTGTGATAAATTAAAATACGCTACAAAAAAATTACTGCAAAGCACTGACAATCCAGTCTAAAGCCGTTTCGTAAGTTCCGTCTTTGTTTTTTCTTCCGGTTTTGTCAAAAAGTTCGACCCAGAAGTGGTAGCGCGTTTCATATTCGACATAGCGTGAGTTTTTGCACCAGCGTGCGCACATTTTTCCGGTCGGGCTTCCCTGTTCATAAATTCCTTTATCGTTTTTAGAAGTTGCAAAATAAAACTGAACAGGAAGAAGCTTTATCATCTCACTTACTTTCATCTGATAAAATCCGCTTCCAGAAATGACTGCTTTAAAAAGACGCGGTTCATAGCACGCAAGTTCAACAACAAATTTTGCACCTTGAGAAAATCCATAGCCTGCAATTTTTGTAGGATCGATACATTTATTTTTTAACACAACATTCTGAATCAAAAGACTTACACTTGCAGGATCTGTAAAATATTCAACGCGCGAAAGAACAACAAGAACACACGCCCCATTAGGAGACATTCGCTTTTGAAATTCATTGCTTATAAAAATTCTTCCATAACGGCTTAAGCCTGCACTTCGTTCGCAGCTTCCATGAAAGACAACAATAAGAGGGAGCTTTGGATCTTCGCGCTGTTTGTCATATCTGTACTGGTCCGGAATATATAAATATGTTTCGTGGCCTGCATAATCTTTCTGATAATTCCATTTTCCGTAAGATGAAATTTTTTCTGTCATGTAATATGCGGTATCAAAAGTCAAATCAAGCGGTCTTCTTCTGTAAAGAAAAATCTGCGCTACAACAAGGATGAGTAAAACGCCTGCCGGAATAAGAAATAAAACTCTTCTGGATTTCTTCATAACTCTGATTATAAATTAGAAATCTGATTTTGCAAATTTAGACCAATGCTTTTGTCGGGGTGAAATTGATTTTTTCATGCTGAATTTACTCAAAGCCTCTACAAATGTATCGCCTAAAACAGCCGTGCGTGTTAAAGATTTTTCTTGTCATTCATTATTATTTTTACTATATTTTATATAACTAAGGAGCAAAAAAAATGGCAAAACAGTTGTTATTTAATGAAGATGCACGTAAAAAATTACTTTCTGGTGCACAGCAAATTGCAGAAGCAGTAAAAGTTACCCTTGGACCATGCGGAAGAATGGTAATGCTTGATAAAAAGTACGGCGCACCTACAATTACAAAAGACGGCGTATCTGTTGCAAAGGAAATTGAACTTGCAGATCCGTACGAAAACATGGGTGCTCAGTTTGTTCGCGAAGTTGCTTCTAAAACAAATGATGATGCCGGAGACGGAACAACAACTTCTACAGTATTGGCGTATGCTTTAGTACGCGAAGGATTTAAATCTGTTGCAGCAGGAATGACTCCTATTGCAATCAAACGCGGAATGGATAAAGCTGTAAAAACAGCAATCGATGAAATCAAAAAGAATGCAAAACCTGTAAAGGGAACAGACGATGTAACACACATCGCAACAATTTCTGCAAACAACGATGAAGAAATCGGAAAGATGCTTGCAGACGCAATCGAAAAGGTTGGTAAAGACGGTGTAATCACTGTTGAAGAATCAAAGAATATGGACACAACTGTAGACACAGTAGAAGGTATGCAGTTTGACCGCGGATACATTTCTTCTTACTTCGTTAACGACCGCGACCGCATGGAAGCAAACTTTGACGATCCATACATTCTTATTCACGACAAGAAAATTTCTTCTATGAAGGATCTTCTTCCTGTTCTTGAAAAAGTTGCAAACGAAGGCCGCGCTCTTATCATCATCGCAGAAGATGTAGATGGCGAAGCTCTTACAACTTTAGTATTAAACTCAATCCGTGGAACAATCAAAGTTTGTGCAGTAAAAGCACCTGGCTTTGGTGACAGAAGAAAGGATATGCTTCAGGATATCGCAATCTTGACTGGTGGTCAGGTAATTTCTGAAGAACTCGGTCTCAAGCTTGAAAGCACAGATATTTCTATGCTCGGAAAAGCTAAGTCTGTTAAGATTGACAAAGACAATACAACAATCGTTGGTGGAGCAGGAACAAAGAAAAATATTTCTGAACGTGTTGCAGAAATCAAAAACCAGATTGAAAAGACAACTTCTTCTTACGACAAAGAACAGCTCCAGAAACGTCTTGCAAAACTTGCAGGCGGAGTTGCAGTAATCAATGTTGGTGCTACAACAGAAACAGAAATGAAAGAGAAAAAATTCCGCGTAGAAGATACAATCGCTGCAACAAAAGCAGCTCTCGAAGAAGGAATCGTAACTGGTGGTGGACTTGCTCTTATCGAAGCATCTAAGGCACTTGAAACAATTCCAGAAGACTTGTCAGAAGATGAAAAAGTCGGATACAAGATTGTACGCCGTGCGCTCGAAGAACCTATCCGCCAGATTGCAGACAATGCAGGCGTTGACGGTGCAGTAATTGCAGAACGTGCAAAGAAAGAAAAGAAAGGTGTAGGATACAACGCTTACACAGGTGAATGGGTTAACATGATGGAAGCAGGAATCATCGACCCTGCAAAAGTAACATGTTCTGCTTTGATGAACGCAGCTTCTATTGCAGCTACAATGCTTACAACAGAATGCGCAATCACAGACATCCCTGAACCAAAAACACCAGCACCTGCTGCTCCTGACATGGGTGGCATGTACTAATTTATAGAAAGGCGCTTCTTTATGAAGCGCTTTTTTTATGTTCGCGTGACTTGTTAAAATCAACATAATCGATATCAATATCGACAGTTGCAAATCGGGTATTACAAAATATAATGGCGGTATGGATAAACGAAAACTTAAACTCATTATCGGAAGTGTTTGTTTAGTAATTGCCTGGGTTGCAACCTT
>JAEEGL010223437.1_pt1 | contig 28844 bp, 27 predicted proteins | sample 9134231 | NCBI WGS metagenome assembly JAEEGL01 (sample SAMN16246548, study PRJNA631951) | gut metagenome | biome: gut microbiome; feature: rumen; material: fiber-attached | host: Bos | place: Iran: Karaj | collected 2018-10 | reverse complement strand
CTATACTAAATCTAGGTATCCTACTCACATCTGCTGTTTCTAAATGATGGCTCGGAAGGTAATAAACGCTCAAGGAGCAGAAATGATTACGCTTCGCCTTCCATCACTATGTCGATAGGTGCGAGCTTGTGATTACGTAGATTATTGATTGCGCCAATCAAGAAATCGGCACTTCTGAGCTCGGACTTCATAGCTAATATTTCATCGTAAGTAAACCACTTGGCGTCCAAGATTTCGTCTGGGTTGAAATTTATTTCCCCGCCTACTATTTTGGCAGAAAAAATAATGCCGATTGCTATATTATCCACCAATTTCCAGCTACCAATTTGGCAGACGCCGGTTAACTCAACTTTGAACCCGCACTCTTCATAAATCTCCCTCCTGGCAGCCTCAGAAACTGTCTCGCCTGGGTCTAGTCGCCCTGCTGGAAGATTCCACTTACCGTAGATATCCTCCCTTGCCTCCTGGATTAAAAGGTATTTCCCTTCTTGTTCAATAACTCCTCCAGCTGCTATACTTGTCGACATTTTTTCCTTTCTATGATATTAATCTTGGTCCTGCGTTATAAACTGGTTTGCTATCTAAATGTAATCTAATAATTTCGGGAATTCACGGTAGCCGGACTCAGAGTTAAGATGTCCGCCACCTTTGATGACTTCTTGTTTGGTGGCGATAGTATCGGCGAAGGCTTTCTCAGCCTCGAATGATACGTATGGGTCATTATCGGAGTAGAGACAAATTATGTCATTGCAATACTCTATAATGTCGGAAAGGTTATTTAGAAACATCCCACAATTAACGGAATCGTATTCTTCGTCAATGCCGGTGTAATTATTAAATCCGCAGACGAATACTAGCTTTTTTACATGGACTTGATGCTCTATTAGGAATTTTGAGATAAAAACTGGGGCGATAGAGTGAGCGAAAATAGTAGTACCATCAGTAATCAGCCCGGCGTCGAGGTAGACTTTTAGGAGTTTGTTCCAGTTGTCGTAATTTTGAAAACCGACTCCGGTTGGAAAATCTGGAGTATAAACTTCTTTGCCGCGTTTTCTTAGTTCCCTTCGGAGCCACGGGAGCCAATTCACGAAGGGACTACCGAAACTGCCGTGGAGGATAAAATAATTATCTTTCATCTGTTCGTTATTATACCACCATTGTGGTGTATAATAAATCTATGCGTGAATATGTACCAAAAAACGTATCGTTGATTCCAGATAACGCGAAATGTGTGTTTGCTGGGAAGATTTTTGATGTTTACCAGTGGCCACAAGAGCTTTTTGATGGCACTACGGAAACATTTGAAATGCTGAGGCGACATGATACTGTGAAGATTATCGCAATAAAAGATAACAAGATTGTAATAACGAAGCAAAAACAACCCGGTAAGGATTGGTTCTATGACTTCCCCGGCGGACGTAATGACCACCCCGAGGAAAATGAGCTAGCGGCCGCAAAGCGCGAAATGCTCGAGGAGACCGGGATGAGTTTTCGTTCGTGGCGGTTAGTCGAAGTGCATCAGCCCTTCGTCAAAATGGATTGGCTTGTGTATACTTTTTTAGCGACAGATTTTGTTTCTCAAGCATCGCAAAAGCTAGATGGCGGCGAAATGATTGAGGTGGAAGAAATAGATTTTATTGAGCTAAAAGAACTTTCGCAGACGGAACAAAGGTTCGACTATAATGCGGTGATAGAGGCGAGTGATTCCCTGGAAGCGCTTAAGAACCTACCCTCTCTATATGACTATGAGCCAGAATAAAGGCCCGTGGTGATATAATGGAGGTATGAAAAACGAAATCGAGGCGCAGTTTCTGGATATCGACAAAGAGGCAATGCGCATTAGACTAAAAGAAATCGGGGCAAAGCTAGAGAAGCCGGAGGTTTTGATGCGACGGGTGGTGTTTAGCATCGGCGAGCATGCTTTTGCGCGGGTGCGCGACGAGGGTGGCAAGATTGTAATGACTTACAAAAATGTAGGCAATAATCAATCCATTCTGGGCACAAAAGAAGTAAACGTCGGAGTGAGCAATTACGATGACGCGATTTTGTTACTAAAGAGTTGTGGGCTACGACAGAAATCACACGAAGAGAGTAAGCGCGAGGTCTGGCGTCTAGACGAAGTGGAAATTTGTATCGATACATGGCCGTGGATTCCGACTTTTATGGAAATAGAAGGGCCTACAGAGGAATCTGTTTGGGAAACGGCAAAGAAGCTTGGACTTGACAAATCCCAGGCGAAGTTTGGCTCTGTCGATACGACTTATGCACACTATTACGGAATAGAGCCAGACGTATTTAATTACGAGACGCCGGAAGTGACATTTGATATGGAGCCGCCGGAGTGGGCGAAGAAACCCGAGGCGGTTCGTAAGAAGTAGTTCAAATACTCTACTTTGGGTTGTTTTCAATTAATGATTGGTCACACGTAGTTATTGAGCGTCCGTTAGATTTCACGAATCAGGGCCGTAGCGTTCGGAACGGGTTGCGACAATGAAATGCGAGGGTCTAGATGGTCTATAATGTTCCGAAAATGGCGGAAGTTGTGCTTGCTCGTTACTACTAAAAATTGGTATTAACCCTTATTAAGATCAAGCCAGAGAATTATTAAACTAGATTAGAATCAAAAATCGCCCTTCTTCGGATGGGCGTTTTTGATGGAGCTGTGAGTCAGGCTTGAACTGGCGGCCTGCCGCTTACAAGGCGACCAATCTACCAACTGAGCTATCACGGCACTTTATTATTTTGGTACATATTTTATGGCTTCACAATGCATCTTAGTGCGAAGGCATCCCATTTGTTGTAGGCTTTGACTGGCGTGACTTCGTTATTGCGATAGCCGAGGCGGAAGGCGTTGTCATTGTTCGATGCGGTTGCACTCCAGAGACGTCCGTAGCTACCGCGACCGCCGGATTGAGTTTGGTTAAAGTCGCCAGAATAGATGAAGTTATTTGGGAAGGATACTAGGCCGCTGTCGTTTTTGGTAGCTCCACCGTTGACGCTGCTATTAAGTACGGCTAATTCGCCTCCCGTACCAGCGGTTGGTAAACGCCAGCCTGCAGGGCAGATATCACCTGCCACATGGCCGCTCGACGTGGCGTAGGTGCCGTTGCCGGCTGAAGCAGTGTACCAGTTGTACATCATGCCATAACTGTACCATTGGACAGGCGAACTTGCTGTTGCCGAGGCAGAAAGACTGCGGTTGAGATTATTGCTGTTAAAGGCGACTTGGTCGACACAGGCGCTATTGTTACCAGTATTGCCACCGCACATGGTATTGGATGTGCTAGACGATGGGGCGGCGGAAATGAAGGCGGCGGTTGGGTTATTGGTGTTACTGCTTGAGAAGGTTGTGGTTGAAGGATCGAGGCGGAGGTTCTCGATCATCCAGCAATTACCGTCTGCGAGCTTGGCGACTGCGTATGTGTTGTTGTCGCGATTGTCGGTGAGGGCTAGAATGTCCCCAGTGGACATGGCGTTACATTTGACGTTATCGAAGGTTTGAAGTGTGTCATCGATGTCGGCTGGCAGCCAAACGGCGTATAGAGTAATGAGGTTGTTACTATCTGCATGACTCGTGAAGCTACTGCCGGTTGAAACGACTTGGTTTGGTCCAAAGATTTCGATGGTTTGGCCGTTAATTAGCTTGGTGGCAGCATCGTCATCATGGCTCCAACCAACAAAACCATAGCCGGCACGGGAATAGTTACTTGCTAAGAGAGTTAGTGATGCATCGATGGATATTTGGGAAGTTGGCATGGCGCCCGCGTCGGCTCCGTTGCCATTATAGGTAACTGAGAAGACGGGTTGCCAAATGGCGTATAGGGTTAACGTGTCGCCACTTACCAGACCCATGGTGCTTGCGGCGTTACTTACTGACCTGCCTTCTAGGACGATAGTGCCGGTACCATCGGCTTTAGTATTCCAATAAAGGAAGGTAGCGTTTTGCTTTGTAAATGTATTACTGCCAGCTGTGGCGGTGGCAAAATCTACGTATGTTTGATCTGTCATAGTGCCAGTACCACCATTGGAGTCATAGTGGATGTTGCCGATGATTGAACTATTATCAGTGGCAACGCAGCGGATGGCTTGACCACGGTATTTGGGGTTGGAATTTGAATTCATATTGATTGCAGTTGAACGAAGCCAGAGATTATAGGAACGTATTTCGGTGTAATTGCTGGCAGAAAAATATCCACCCGAAACACCTCGGTTAAGACTACTATTAGCGCGCCATTCGCCACTATAGATATAGTTTAATGGGAAGTTGCGCCAACGCTTTGAACCGTTGAGCCCGGTATTTCCTGATTCTTGGTTGTTGCCTGAACCATTGTAGGCCTTATCAAGGACGGCTAATTCACCGTCGATGCCATATCCGGTAGGTAAGTGCCAGCCGGCTGGGCAGAGGTCACCTTCGGCGATTATGCCTGCATTTGTAAGTGCATATGTGCCATTGCCTGCTGTGGCGGCAAACCAGTTATAGTATACTCCATAGGAATACCATGAGCTTGTAGTGTCAGCGGTATCATGTGCGGCCGTCAACCCTCGATTGATATTGTTAGCATTAAATTTTACTTGGTCGATGCAGGCTGAGTCGGTGTTTTCGCAGAAGGAATTGCTAGATGCTGGGTGATTATTGATTGCGGTTATAAATGACGCTGTTGGTTTATTGGTATTACTGCTGGTGATCTGGAGGTCTTGACTCGATAGATCTAGGCGTAGATTTTCCATCATCCAACATTTGTTGTCAGCATATTTAGCAATGGCATAGGTACTACCATCGCGAGTATCCGTAAGTGCTGTGATATCACCAATACTCATACTGTCGCAGCCTTGCCAATCTTGTAAGTTACCAGCTGATTGTACCCAATTAGCATAAAGTGACAACCCTTCTTGCGATAAATCTCCGGTCGTGATAGTTTGAGCAGGTCCATAATTAGTGCCGGTCCCGTCGGCGCTAGTATTCCAACCAGCAAAGCCATAGCCAGCGCGAGAATAGTTAGATGCCATGAGGGTAGTGTCGGTATTTGAACTGGCGAGTTGGTCAGACATTGTTCCGGTACCGTCGTCGTTATTACCATAGTAGCAAATGCTTTCGGCGAGGCAGGGTTCGAAGTTCGCCACAATGAAAATATCAAACGAATTGGTATAAGTACCGGCTGTGATATTGATTGGTACTTTGACGCCAAAAGTGAGCGTGTGTTGGTTGGCGCCACTGGACGAAGTTTCGAACAGTTTTACAGTAGTGTTCGGATCTGGGATGGCTGAATAATTTGCGCCATTGTCTGTACTAAATCCATAACCATCACCGAGTTGACTAACTGGAATACTTGTTGACCCACTTGGCATTGTAAAAGTCGGTATTACCTTTGTGTTGTCTGTCGTATTAATAAGATCGGCTGAATTGTTGTTGTTTGCTAGTTTAATCGTGTAGCCTGAGGGGCTAGTGGTGGATGCCGTGATGGTTTGATTGGCGGTCCCAAATTCACCAGGCTGCAAAGTCATATTGACAGTATCGACGGAAATCGAAATAGAAGGGTCCGATTCAGCAAAAGCTGACTGCCCAATGAGGCTCAACCCGAAAATGATACCGAACAGAAAAATCCCATTCAAAATAACATTTTTCCTCCACACTCTCATACATTCTATTTTATCATAAACGTGATGAATATATACTGTATGTTTTATGTGTAAAAATGGTGTATTTTTTTTCTGAATTGTGGATAAAACGTAAGATAAACGAACATATGAGAATCACTTCTTAATCTGGAAAAAGTCGTTTATATTCTGAATGGTGGGTTGTGAGGGGCGTCATATTTTTCGCTAAAGCGAAAAATATTCATGCCGGGCGTTGGCTCGAAAAAGAAAAAGCTAGCTCTTTCTTTTTGCTCGTCTCCTACGGCATCCGAACCCCCCCCTACGGGGTTCTCGCCCCCATGAACCTCATAATAGAAAATACTCAACCAGAAGGTTGAGTATTTTCTATGGTGGGTTGTGAGGGGCTCGAACCCCCGACCTTCTCGGTGTAAACGAGACGCTCTAGCCAACTGAGCTAACAACCCGTATCTGTATTATACCACAGGTTCGGCATTATTGGTAGTGGTTGCCTAAAAACCACCTAAACCTACATCTCAAGCGAGCAACATTGTCGAGATCAAAAGGATACGTCGGAACTCGACTAACAAGCAATCCCGATTGGTTCTGACCTGAATCATAACTCAACTAATTCGTACTTGGTACTTCCTAGCCCGAGGCTTTCAGCATAAGGTAAGATGGCGCGGCCTTCGCAAGAGTCAATGCGCTCGCGTAGACTCTCAGCGCCCGGTTCTTGGGAAGCCCAAATCATGTCAATGAAAGCTTGGTCGTTTGCAACTGGATCTAAGGATCCGACGATACCTAAATCTGACATGACTGGGTCGCCCTGATGAGCGTCGCAATCGCAGTCTAGAGAGATTGCATTCATCACAGTAATATAGATAATTGGCTTGCCCTGCTCTTTGAGATAGTCGGCGACTGCGGTGGCGGCTTCCGCCATGGACTCAATAAAGTCGATATGTTCGTAATGGTTAAGCCAGCATAGTTCTGGACTATTGGTTTTACCGCATGAGTGAATATAGGCCTTGCCATTACGTGAAGCAATACCAATTGACTGGTTTTTGAGGTTACCGCCAAATCCGCCCATAGCATGGCCTTTGCCGTGTGCCAAATTAATAATGCTATCATAGTTGGCAAAGTTTTGTCCTATGAGGTCGTATTTGAGATGTTTGCCATGGTGAACTGGTATCTCGATTTCACCCTCAGCATCCATAATGTCGACATCGGCAAAGGAGGTAAAACCGTGTTTTTTAGCAACTTCGATGTGGTCTTTACCATTATTACGTGCACCTGGATACGCCGTATTGCATTCGATAATAGTACCCCCTAGGGATTTTACAAAGGGACCGATGAGGTCGGCTTTCAGATAACCCTTCGCACCATCCTCGCCCGTAGAGACTTTGACACCAATTTCCCCAGGCAATGCGACGCCTAGTGCACGGTAAACCTGACTCAATCCCTCCGGTGTAATACTTTTAGTAAAATAAACTTTTGGCCCCATAATACTCCTTTGCTTTATTATAGCACGTAAGGACAACTCTAGGCGGAGGGCATGCAGAGTCTGTGTATACTAGGGGGTGGTTTTGGGTGGTTGGGATGAGTTTTTGACAATCTTTTTAGTAACGTCAAATTTTTCCATATATAAGCCCAGCATAAGCCGCGTCTGCGAATAGAAGGCGGCGACGGATTGGTAAATGATTGAAGTGATTGGCATTAATATCCATTGCAAGACCATCAGAAGGCTTCTTCCCTTCCTATATTTGGCGGGACGCTTTGGCAAAATCTTGAAGGAGACGAGAACGGAAATAATTAAACCAATGGAAGCAAACGTTTCAACAATGCTTACAATATTTGGCACGCTGTAAGCCACCATAGTGCGGGATGAAAGATTCATAATCATAGGAACCCAACCACCAAAGGCGACGATGGGGGCTAAAACAGCTAACGTAATATGGCCATCCAAGAGACGCCAAAACTTTGGGAAAAGTTTCCAGAATGGCATAATGCGATTATCTCTAGACACAAAAAGGCGCGAGCCAACGTAGGCCACATCACTAACGCCATAATACCAGCGTCGCACCTGAACGAACTGCGCCTTGACGGTTTTCCAAAGCGATTCGTCTAGAACAGCATCTTGATAGATAGGGATGCGAATCGGGAGCACCGCATAATCTCCTTCGAAGAAGAAGAGGCTACGCCAGTATTGGTGACCATCCTCTACGATAGTGCGCTTAGACCAGAAGTTCATAGCCTTCAGGGCTTGTAGAGGCTGCGAATGAGAGGCGAAATTTCTCAAAATATGTGGTCGCATCGTAGAAATTACGTTAAAGAAAGAGTTCGAAACCGCGATTACCCTGGACGGGGCGGGAGCATCCCAAATGTTATTAGTAAAAATTGAGACCGGCTGATAACTGAGGCGCTGACGATTTGGATGAGTAACAAATTCGTAAGCAACAGAATCTAAATACTTTGGAGCCATATGGTTGTCACTATCAAGCGATGTTACGATGATGTTTTCGATAGGGAGGTGCTTTTTTTCAACATATTCGGCTACGCGTTGTCCAGCGTAAGTAAGATTTGGTCCTTTGCCCACTATTTCGTGTGGCAAGTCTGCCGGATGCTCAGATAGCAAAAAATCTTTAAATGTGCTTCTGTATTTCTTGGCGAGTTTCTTTGCTGTATTTAACATATCTTCGCCGCCTCTCGCTTCGTAGGCCAGAACAAAAACAATACGTTCATTCGGGAATGTAGTGTTTTTGACTGCTTCGATGGATGGGGTTAGTACTTCCTCGCCTTCATTGTAAGCTGTCATAATAACCACATGATAGATTTTGGAGGGGTCTGGATATTCGTGGGGCATAGATAGAATCATTTTGAGATTTTCTAGATGTTCCTCTGCATGGTAACTCTTTGAGTCGTCCTGTCTTAAACGCTCATAAGCTTCGTGAGGGCTAGCTAGCTCTTCATTACGTTTGCGCCAATCCACTCGACTCGCGCGTTTAATCACCTTATAACCCTGAACGGTACGATAGGCCACACTAACCGCCTTAACTAAAGTACTGGCTATAATAGTAAATAAATAAATTGCGCCTAGCACTGGGTTTAACCAAGAAAGTAGAAAGAGTAGAATGATAGCTCCATAAGATATCAGACCAGGCACAATTTCGAGAAAGCGATAAAGTCGCGAACGTTTGCCTTCTGGTATTTCCAAGTTCCTACACATACACGCTCTCCCGGTTATACTAACCTTCTCCTAGTAGGCGGATAATGACTAGGAATGCTCCAAGTATAAGTGTGGTGGTAGTAATCAGGAAAAACTTCGCCATACCGCCGCCGCGTTTATGAAAAATTCTGAGCGCCAAGAAGCCGTGAAGAATCCCGAAAATAATTGCAAGAAGTGGGAAGGCCAGCATATCAAACCAAGTACCATCACGATAGCCACCAATATCACCGTAGCCAATCTTGACAACAGAGCTATTTGGACTAAGGTTAACGAGGGAAAAAACAAATAATCCGGCCGAGAGTAAAAAGTTCAGAATCATCAAAACGATGATTCCCCGCTCGCTTCTGTAAACTTTGATGATATCTCCCTTTAAAGTCTTCATTGTTTCTCGGAGTTAGTTTTACCGGTGAAGGCGTCAGTGACTTTATTAACATATTGGATAAACACAGCGTCGCCTACAATACCAACAATACCAGCTAGAATCATCATCCAACCGATTAGCGTAACAACCGCGCCAGAATTAAAAGTAATAAAGACGCCGATAACAAGCATGACGAGTGCTACAATGAGGATATATTTCCAAGCGTCAATCTTTGCGACGGAAAGTTTCGAGGCAGTGTTAATGCGAACTAATGATTCGTAAGTAATAATAACACCAATTACGACACGAAAGACGTGAGCAATTTCTTCTCCAACTATTAGTAGTGCGACGCCAATCAATACAGAAATTACGCCGGACAAAAGGCCGTTATTAAATAAATCATTCTGGCCTTTCTCCATATAATAGCTGATTATTTGAAAACCGCCTTTGACAATAAAGAATACGCCGATCAAATAAGCTAAGGCTTTGACAATAGTTTCTTGTAAAACAATAAAAAGAATCCCAAGGATAACGAGAGCCAATGATTCCAAAATAGCCGACCAGGCTAGCTTTTTAATGCTGCTACCGACTTGTTCGACTGGCCGTTTGATAATCTCTGCTTTATGCATGTTTTCTCCTTATTGTTACAATTATAACACAAATGTGGTATAATTTGGAAAGCGTCAAGAACGCCAATTTTCAGGTGTTCCTGGTGCCTATGCCGATGTAGCTCAGTTGGTAGAGCAGCTCATTCGTAACGAGCAGGTCACAGGTTCGATCCCTGCCATCGGCTCCATAAAGAATAGGTAGATGCCCGCATCTACCTATTCTTTATTTAGTTGGTTGGCAGGGAGCGAACCGTAGGTTCGCCCGCTGTAGGAGCCGAGTAAATCTCCAGAGCTTGCTTTGGAGATTTTGAGGCGACGCCCAGCGGGAGACTTTTGCGCTAGCAAAAGTCGATCCCTGCCATCGGCTCCATCTATTCGAGTTAAAAGCCAGTATCTTGGCGTTTTTTCTTGCTCGCTCATCCATAAGATGCGCTTCACAAGAAGAAAACACCAATCTACCGGCTTTTATTCTCAAATAGATTTTTTAAAATAGGTTGGCTGGGAGCGAACCGTGGGTTCGCCCGCTGTAGGAGCCGAATAAATTCAAAACAATCTCGTGATATAATAACGACGACAGGAGGTTATAATGCAAAGGTTAGTTTTCTTCCCTACGAACAATATTGGGAAATACGACAGGTATAAAAAATCGTTCGAGAAAGAGGGTATCATTTATAGACGATATCTAACTAGCGACGGTGGTGTGGACTTGAAAGTGAATGTCTTGGAGGACGGAAAAACACTCAAAGAAAATGCCGAGAAAAAGGCTAAAGCCTACTATGATGAATATAGAAAACATTTAGGTAATACCCCGTTCTCCGTCATAACGACAGACGAAGCACTATATATTGACGGATTAGCAGACGACGAACAGCCAGGCTTGTTCGTAAGGCGACTCGGCAGAATGGATGCCAAGCGGGCGACGGACGACGAGGTAGTAGAAAAGTATACTTCAGTCGTAAAGGACCTCGGCGGAGAAGCTAATGCTAAGTGGGTGTTCTCACTAGTGATGTATAATGGCAAAGATTTCTATGACCTTACGTGGGAGGAGCCAGTATTATTTAGTGATACACCGCATTATCCGATAACTCGTGGGTATGTGTTAAATAACATTACAATTGTCAAGAAGTCCGATGGCGGCAACGTGATGCTCTCGGATTTGAGTGAAGAAGAGAGACACGAGTACTTATCGAGGTATACCGACGCGGTAGTGAATTTTGTTAACGACAATTTAGTAAAAAATTAATGGAGGCTAAGAGTATCCCTCATCCGTTCTTGATTCTTCCCTACCTAATTGTTTATGCATTTTTAATATAGGATTTATACTAGTCTCTTCGTATACTTCCCTAGCGGCCGTGTCTCTTAGATTTTCTCCGAGATCCTGACAATAGCTAGGTTGTTAACCAGAATATACACTTTCCAGGTAGTCTATAAATTCCCGATAATTTGAGATACTGTAGTCAGTTATTCTGTCGATTTTCTCCCTATCTAAGTCTGCATATTTATCATAAACATTAACGACCTCAACGCCTGCATTTTTGCCGGCTAGGACCCCCGTGTATGAATCCTCAAATATCAGACATTCATCTTTTTCGGCGTCGTAATTCTTCATTACCGTATCGTAGATTTCGGGGTCGGGCTTTTTCCTTTTTACTTCATCTCCGGTGATTATGAGGTCAAAAGCACTTAAAAGATTTAGTTGCTTCATCATCTTCTCATTCTTGTGGGAATATGCTTTTAGCTGAACTTGTGTCGTTATGGTAGCTAATGCTAGCATAAAGCCTAGACTTTTTGACTTCCTGATTAACTCCACTGCGCCCGGCTTAAAGTCCGTCTCTTTCGCCAAGACTTCATCTGCCATGTCGCGCCTCTCATCTGAGATCTCGATTGGGTTGTGGTTACTAAACTCATACTTGCTTATCAAATGCTCACAATAAGCCAGATAAATATCGCCTGCGAGATTTTCGTGAAGAAAAGCATGTCTTTCTGACTGTATGGTATCCAAATCGATTGTCACGCCTGCGTGTTTTTTGATAATCCTCTGGTCCGCCATATTCCACACGCCGACGGAATCAATTAGAGTTCCATCTAAGTCAAAAAAGATATACTTTTTATTTTTTAAGTCTAAGTCTTGTAGTTTTTTCATGAGATGATTCTGATTTTCTATATCCCCGATAAGAATTATAATAGATAATCTTGTTCTTACCGTCACTAATGAGGCTATATTTTGGTATAATATCAAAAAGAATTACGGAGTGCAAGATGAGAGATTTTGAAAAGATTAGCTTCAAACAGTTTAAAAAAGATGTCAAGGATGATAAAGAGCTATACGAAAGCTATAAGCTCCCAAGTAGGGGGTCTACAGCTGCGGCCGGGTATGATTTGTTTTTAGTAGAAAATTTAACGATTGCGCCAAATGAAATTGTGAAAATACCTACAGGCGTCAAGATGCACTGCGAAAAAGATGAAGTATTGTTAATAATCGTAAAAAGCTCAACTGGGTTCAAATACAATATCCGCCTAGTAAACCAGGTAGGAGTGATTGATGCGGATTATTATAACAATAAAGATAACGAAGGCCATATTTTTGTAAAAATTCAGAATGAAGGAGATAAAACCATCACTTTCAGGGCCGGTGAAGCGGTAGCGCAAGGTGTCTTCATTAAATACTTGCTTACGAAAAGCGACAATGGGTCGAACGCCGAACGAAGGTCGACTTATTAACTTCGCTTTTTCTTGGGTTGACGTGTCGGGATAGTGGACGGCCTAAGTGCGTGCATCAGTTTGGTGCGGGCGTGGGAAGTGAAGATTTTTTCGAGCCAGGATTGCTTGGGGGTTTGATTTTTGGAGGTGAGGATTTCAACGATATCGCCCTGTTCTAATTTTTTGTTCAGGTTACTCATCTTGCCATTAATCTTGACCCCCACCACATGGTCGCCAATTTCGGAATGCAGACGATAAGCAAAATCTAGCGGCATGGCGCCGTTTGGAAGGTCGATAATGTCACCCTTTGGTGTATAGACGAAGATTTTGTCGGCGAAAAGATTGAGCTTGAGTTTTTTGAGATCGATTTTTTTGCCCTCGCGAAGTTTGGCGGCTGCCATCTGAAGCTCTGTAATCCAGAGGAGGTTGGTGGGGAGGTGCTTGATTTTCCCCTGCTTGTAATTCTCGGTGACTTTTTGCTCGTTGTAGTAGAAACTGGCGGCCAACCCCCGTTCGGCATATTCGTGCATTTCCTTAGTGCGGATTTGGAATTCAACAATATGTTTATCCTTAGTAATCACGGTAGTGTGGAGCGACTGATAACCGTTTTGCTTTGGCATGGCGATATAATCCTTAATACGACCATTCATGGGCATATAAAGGGAGTGAATGATACCGAGGGCGAGGTAACAATCGGTAATGTCGTCCACAATGATGCGAAGAGCGGTCAAATCATAGATTTCGTTGATATTTTGGTTATGCTTAGCGAGTTTTCTGTGAAGCGAGTAAACTGACTTCACGCGCCCAGATACCTCGGCCTTGATTTTTTCTCTTTTAAGAGCTTCCATAACCTCTTGATTGATCTTCTTCAGTGATTGTTCGGCGGATTTGTTGCGTTTCTCAATTAGCGTCTCAAGCTCCTCAAAACGACGTGGGTCGACATACTTAAAAGCAAGGTCTGCCATCTCTACACGAAGACGCCCCATATTAAGCCGGTCAGCGAGTGGCGCAAATACTTCTAGGGTTTCCTTAGCAATCTTCTTTTGCTTTTCGGGCGGGAGAGCAGATAAGGTACGGATATTATGTAGTCTGTCGGCTAGCTTGATAATTAGAACTCTGATATCATCGCCGAGCGCAATCATGAGACGCAGAAAATTATCTTTTGTAGATGGAAGATAAGTGTCGATGTCGCGCATGCCGCGACGAGCAGTAGATAACTTCGTGACGCCGTCCACTAGAAAGGCTACTGAATTGCCGAATTCGTTACGGATATCTTCTAATGTTAAGTCGGTGTCTTCCACTGTATCGTGTAAGACGCCGGCAATGATGGTATCCTCATCCATTCCCCATTCTTCAAGAATCTTCTTTACGGCTAGGGGGTGAACAATATAAGGCTCACCAGTCTTGCGAAATTGACCAGAGTGAGCCTTTTTGGCCATTGCAATGGCTTTTTTTAGGCGGTCTGATTCGGCATCTGCTCTGGGTGTCATTTTAGGCCACTAGCTTAGATGTCTTATTTTTCTTGTGTTTCTTAACAATATGGACAACCGTAAAGACGGTGGTGGCCAAGGTTGCAAAGACGAGTGCCATAAACCAAATCGGGCAGATAATTACGGTCTTTTCAACAACGCTAGGGGTGCTACCCATATAATGAATCGTTTGACTGACTTTAACCACTCCTAGTGCAGGAAGATTATTGACCTCGCGCTCTATGTAACGCGTCGTTTCTGGCATAATAAGCTCGGAATACTGGCCAGCATCTTCATCGGTAGGTAAAATTTGGCGGCCACTAAAGAAATCTGATACAGTAATAGTAAACGAGGCGTCTTCATGAACGTTACCATCGTTTTTGATGAGAGCACCGAGAGTAGCTGGTGGATTAGTAATAAACCCTGGAACATCGTTCCCTAATATTTCACCCTTTCGCTCGATGGGGCCAGTGACTGTACCATAAATGACGCTTGCCATTTCGAGAACGTTTTGAACCGCTACACCACTACTATTACCCGCGCTAGCGTTAGAAGAGACTGCTATAGTAGCATACTGCCCGCCCACCATGGCATCTTCTGGAACGTCGATTGTAAATTTAACTTCTTTTGCTTCGTTTGGTTTGACTTCTCCCGTAGGTTCTGCTATCTTGATCCACTTCGAGATGGACGTCCTGGCAGACTCATGTTCTAGATCAGCAGTATAGTTTTCGCCGACCACACCATATGGTGTAACTGAAACTTTATAAAAAAAATTCTCTGTAGCGTCCGCGGGATTAACTATTTTAATTGAGCCCTCAGTAACCTCGCCTGGCGTAAGTGTAAAACGCTGACTCATCGGCAAGAGCGTAAATGTGTTATTCATTTTTTCTCCACTTTATATTATACCTATTATAACAAAGATTATTCGACCGATAAAATTTTGCCTTTTTCTAACTTTAGAAGGCGTTGATTTTTGGAGCCGCGATAGCGCAAGCTTAAATCGCGCTGACTTAAAATAAATGGGCCATCAATAAGTGCGTCTAGAGATTTGAGTAGCTCCCATGGGGCACCGCCATATTCTTTAATAATTTCGTAAGTAAATCCGGAAAAACTCCAAACATTCCAGCCAAGTTCAGCGCGTACCCAATCGGCAATTTCTTTGCAAGCTTTGGCCTGCACGAAAGGCTCGCCACCACAAAAAGTGAGGCCAGCCTGGCCGCGAAATTCTTTCAGGCGTTTTTTAATCTCATCAATCTCAATTAGAAATCCTGCTTCATAGTCCCAGGTCTCTGGATTTTGACATCCCTTGCAATGGTTAGGGCATCCTTGAGTCCAGAGGACAGCACGGAGCCCGTCGCCGTTGACGATGTTGTCGTGCTCGAGCGGACCGCTTAGGCGGATGAAGCCATCGGGCGTTTCGAGCTGCTTGGCAAGCTTCTCTAGTGAAATTTTGTGATAATCCATAATGTTTCCTTGTGCTCGTATAGTGCCTTTCTCGACTCGCTCGCGCCAGCCCGTCGTTACGGGTGGCGCTTCGCTCACCCCGCTCCTCGTTAGTCGCGGACGGTCTCGAAAGGTACTATACCGAGCACTATTAACCTCTTACTTATCCCCTTTCGCGCAGCTTGCAACTTTCTCGAACGGGAGGTCGCCTTCGAGGCGGCCGCAGTGTGGACAGCGATCACCGGTAATGATACCAGAGAAACCACAGACTGGGTCACGGTCTACTGGGTGGTTGACAGAACCGTAGCCGATACCTTCGTCGTGCATCTTGCGAATTACGGCTTCAAAGGCAGCAATGTTCTGAGACGGGTCACCATCTAGTTCGATATAGGTGATATGACCAGCATTACAGAGATTGTGATATGGTGCTTCGATTTCGATTTTTTCGAAAGCAGAAATTGGGTAGTAAACTGGGACGTGGAAGGAATTGGTGTAGAATTCCCTGTCCGTAACTCCCTTGATCTTACCGTATTCTTTGCGATCCATCTTAGTAAAGCGACCGGCAATACCCTCGGCTGGAGTAGCTAAGAGGCTAAAGTTAAGCTTATACTTCTTACAGTAGGCGTCGCATTTTTCACGCATATGAGTAATGATATCGAGACCAAGCTCGCGGGCATCTTCATCCTCACCGTGGTGCTTACCAGTCATAGCAACGAGAGTCTCGGCTAGACCGATAAAGCCAATCGATAAAGTACCATGCTTAATAACATCCCTCAAGGTGTCGTTTGGCCCGAGTTTCTCGGAACCCATCCAGTTCCCTTGCCCCATAAGGAATGGGAAGTTACGTACGTGCTGGTTGGCTTGAAAATCAAAGCGATCAAGTAGTTCGTCTTTTACGAGATCTAGCTTTTCATCAAGCTCTTTGTAGAATCCATCCCAATCAGCTTCTTTGCGGTCACCTAGACAAATACCATGCTTAATTCCGATACGGACGAGGTTAATAGTGGTGAATGAAAGATTGCCGCGGCCAGTCACGATACCATCAGACTCTGGGAAGACTGAAGCGAAAACCCGAGTGCGGCAACCCATGGTGGCTATCTCGGTGCGGTAATCACCCTTTTTGTAATATTTGAGATTATAGGGGGCATCGATGAAGCAGAAGTTTGGGAAGAGGCGCTTGGCGGAAACTTCCATGGACTTTTGGAACAAATCGTAGTTAGGATCGCCGGGGTTATAGTTGACTCCTTCCTTAACTTTAAAGATAGAAATTGGAAAGATTGGAGTCTCACCCTTACCGAGACCATTTTCGGTGGCTTCTAGCAAGTACTTACTGACGAGACGACCAGCTGGAGTAGTGTCGGTACCGAAGTTAATGCTCGTAAATGGCACCTGAGCGCCAGCGCGCGAATGCATGGTATTAAGGTTATGGATGAAGCCTTCCATAGCTTGGAAAGTTTCGCGTTCGACATCTTCATTTGACACCTCAATAACTTCTTTTGGCCACTTGGCTTTTTTGAGTTTCTCGTCATCGCCATACTCGTAGTCATCTTTGACTTCTAGGTCTAGTTTCTTGCCAGTGAACTTATTGTATTTTTTAAGATTACGCTTCAAGGCTTTGCGGAATGATTTATTGACGCCTGGGGCCATAGCATAATCGAAGTTCGGGATGGATTGACCACCATGCTGTTCGTTCTGGTTGGCCTGTAAGAGAATAGCGGCAAGAGCGCCATAAGAACCAATAGAGTTCGGTGTACGAAGATGGCCGTGGCCGGTATTGAAACCACCATTTCCGAACATCACGAACGGGTCAGATTGGCAACAAGTCAGAGTGCCGGTAGCATAGAAATCTAGATCATGAATATGGATGTCGCCGTTATCATGTGCGGCAGCGATATCTGGGCGAAGTAACAAGGTCTTTGTGAAGAATTTAGAGCCCTCTGCGCCAAACTGAAGCATTTTACCCATGGCAGAGTTGCCATCAACGTTAGCATTACTACGCTTAACGTCAGAGTCTTCCGAAGCGTCAGCGTGAGAAATGGTGCGGTAGATATTCATTAAATCAGATTTTGCCTCGCGGCGGCGGGAACGTTCTTGACGATATTGGATATATTCACGAGCCGTCTTTTTAAAGCTTGACTCCATCAAGACTTCTTCTACGATATCCTGAATTTGCTCAACATGCGGAGTACGTGCAGTGATTTCCTTTTCGGCACGGGCTAAAACCTTCTCGGCGAGAGCTTTGGCGCGATCGTGTTTGAATTCTTCTGTGACGAGACCAGCTTTGGCGATAGCCTCAGTAATTTTCTCGGGATCGAACTTTACGATCTTGCCATCCCTTTTAACAATTCTTTTGAACATAAAATACCTCCTTCAAATTTTGTTCATTCGAATTTATATTTTGATGATGATGACGCTACTACCGCTCGAGACGAAGACTGGCATCCGCACCTAATTCACCTTGTCTGACGCTAGATATAGTGTCTTATAGATAGTATATACCACTAAATATGGAATTGCAAGAGTTTTTATGCTTATTTTTATATAAGTCGATTCGCGTCTTTTTGTGGCCATGCGGACATTTACGGTCTGGATAAAAAAAACAATAGAATAATACGGCGCTTACTATTCTGAGATGGTGACATCCATCAATGGAGTACCGCGCATTAGAGCATCCTTAGTTTGTGCAAAAGTAGTATCAACACCCTTAGACGCTATGAGGTTTTTAACATAAGGTAATACCGATGTACCTGGACGATAGTGGCCTGAGCCATTGTTGATTTCGGCCAAGACCCAGTTTCCGTCACTTTGTTAAGCTTATATTAATACTATCAGGAAGTATCTAGTGTGGCCATATTGAGTTTTCTGGGTTTTATATAATAGGTATTGACAAATTAAAGTTTATATGCTATAATGAGAGTATAAGTTTAAGGAGGTGTAAAAATGCCTCGAGAGCTTAAGAACATTAAGCTAAACGACATTTAGATGTATTATCCGAAATGTCATATTTTATCTCTAATGAGTCTGTTGTTATTCGGTTCCCCCCACATTCGTGCGAGCATAAAATCCATAAGGAATGTTTGCGGATTTTATGCTCGTCCGAATAACCGGCGAGTAAAAAAGGATTCGCCGGAAAGGCAAAAATATGGAGGAAAAATCATGAAGAAGAATATCGTTATGCAGTCTATCAATGTGACACTGAAAGATCCGAAGGGCCAGGAATGGCTCAATGGAATCTATAAAAAAGTTTCTTCCGAAGGAGGCACTGGCAGCTATCTGCCGAAGACCCAGCAAGAGGTCCAGAAGGCCATCTGTGAGGCTGACTGGGAAGTCGAGACAACCCGCACAGGCGACCGCCCGTCAGCTGTCCTGGTTGCTAGGGGCATCAACGGCTTTTTCAATATGAGAAGCCTGGCAGATTTGCCCGACGACACAGAACTGGTGGTCGCCAAGTACCACGGCAACAAGCCCCAGCTCGGCTGGGTATCCGACGATTACGCCGGAACACCAACAGACGAGCTCCGGGCGGTCTGTGGAACAGACCAGGACGGAAACGGCACATTCTTAATTACCGTCTTCCCTGGTCCCGATGTCGCCCCAGAGTCAATTGAGGCTCCCGAGGAGCTGCTCGGCAAAGTGATCACTGTCGCAGAAGCTAAGGCATTCGGTGCTAGCTACTGCAAGGTGGTCACTACCGCAGCTACCAAGGCTGCGCTCGCCGAGTGAGCCTCACAAGAAAGGAGATAAAAAGCTAAAATCCCGCCAGTATTAGGCGGGATTTTCTATTTTGCCGAGTTATTTCGTAATACTTGAGAAATCTTAGCGTGAAATGTCTACAGGTATTTTCAAAATAAGGGCCGAGATATTCCTTCGTAGCATCCATAGCAGAATTTACCGCCTTGTTATCGGCTTCAACCTCTGCACGCATCTCACTTGCATCTTGCCTAAAAGTGTCCCACGTTTTTTTGGGTTCTAATCTGTATTTATGCCAGTATCGATATTACCACTATGAATCTCGCTATTCATAGTATTATCTCCTTTGTACTATTTATTTTACCATAAAAAAGTATGAAAAAGCCCTGACTTTTAATTAATAGTCAGGGCTATAAGATGTGCAATCCACCTCCTTCATTTCACGATGAGCTCCCTTAAATAGGTAATTGCTTCATCGGTTATACGGTAACAAAGTTCGTCATCGAGTCCACTCGCTTCAGGAATATTGAATATCTCCTCGATGCTTTCTCCGTCAATGTCTATAGCACAAAGTTCGCCTCCGTAGTAAGATACTTCAATATTATCCCTTGTGTAACATTGGAGAATAGGGGACCCGTTTGAAACGAAGCCGTACTTCTCCAAATCCTCATGCCTCAAATCAATTTCGAAGTCCCGGTTTTTCCGTCGAACTTCCTCTCTTGCTTTCGCTTTGGCTTCTGCCTCACGTTTAGCCTTTGCTTCTTTTGCTGCTTTTGCCTGTGCTTTAATTCTCTCAAATTCTTTATTAGTCATAAGTCCTCCTATAGTACGTTCTCCTGGCATTCTTTGGCGTAACTAACAAGCTTGTAGGGTTCCAAGAACAGTTCGTAGATTTCTTTACCTAAAAGTTCAAATAGACCGCTGAGTCTTGTTTTCTTGCGAGAGAGTAACTCATAAGCACGGCGGTTAGGCTTTGATATCCTCTCCTTAAACTCGGGAATCTTTGTCTCCTGCGTTTCAAGGATGCTGATATACAGAATCCAGACGGGAATATCATAAGTGGTTGCGATGTCGGCTTTCATTGCCTGATGTGCCGCTTTCGTAAGTCCACTTACATCTGTACCCCATTCTGCAGGAATATACTTCCTGAGAACTGGATGCTCAGGGTCTACCGCCTTGCCTTTTGCCCTCCTATCGACGGCTGCTTTTATCTTTTCACGCTTCATCTCCTGCTTTACGCCAGGAGCATAACGCTCAGGTCTGAGCTGCTCGTAAGGGTCTCCGTTCTGCTCTTCACGAGCTTCGTAGAGATATTCCTCGGCTTCCCTTCTGGACATCGTCCGTCTCAATTCGTTGAAGAGTTGCTGTTCGTATCTGTTCATTATCATAATTTGCCCCCTCCTTATGAGTGAATTTTAAGGTGAATAATCTTATACTGTGCTTATACTTCGGTTGCTTCCTAGGCTTTCCAAGTATATACTATACATTATAGCATAAGTGTTTTTATTTGTCAATAGTAAGTAAATATTCCTAGGGTGTAGTAAACATTACCAGGAGATATGTTATGAAGGCTCTTGATACCGAAATGAAACTTTCGGGTCGAACTGTTGTATTTACTCCTGTTAAATACTTAATTCCAATCAAAAATGCCGTTTCTAACGCTCCTTTAATTTCTGAATCGGGTCGAACCTGTCCAAAACAGGGGCCAGACACGGCAAATGGTTGGGTATTTTCTATGGTGGACCGTAGCGAACGAAGTTCGAACTCTAGTTGAGGAAGATTTGCTTGCTAGCGAATCTGTAAACTTCATATACAATAGGTCCTACGTTATTGATTAACGCTAGTTTAATTATTTCACAATATGCAGGGTTATTCCCGTTGTATTTTTTAGTCTTTAAATTCTTTGAAGCTTGTAAGATGCTGGATGACCTGACGGAGGGGCTATCGGACTTAGCGAATGGCCAATGTAGTAAAGAAATAGTTAAAAATATAGCACCCTTTTGCGGCGCGGAAGCGCCGCTTTTTATGTGAAAAATGTTATAATGTTAATATGAAAAAAGTTCTTAAAAAGCTGTTTGGGGGCATTACGTTAACTTGGCCAAGACTGATTATTTTTGCTATCATTATGGGAGTTTATACTGCCTTTATGGCTATGCTTGTGCCAGATGGTAATTCTTTCCATGATATTGCCGTTACGCCAGAATGGTGGGTTCTCCCGGCTATTCTCGTTATTGTTAATTGTAAAAAACCGCTTGAGGCCGCACTTAAAACCCTTGTCTTTTTCCTTATTTCTCAACCACTTGTCTATCTTATTCAAGTTCCATTTAATAGTATGGGGTGGAACCTTTTCGGGTACTATCCTTACTGGTTTAAAGTTACTATGCTTACTTTTCCAGGTGCTTTTATTGGTTGGTATATCAAAAAGGATAAGTGGTATTCTGGTTTAATTCTTTCAGTTATGACCGTCTATCTTGCGCTTACTGGCGTTGCGTATATTAGTGGCTTTGGTGAGCATTTTCCAAATCACCTCATCTCTACCATCTATTGTTTTTCAGCTATACTTGTTTTTATTTTTGTTATTCTTAAAAGTAAAATATCACGCCTCATTACTGGAATTGTTACAATAATCGCAGTAATAATCTATACCATTTTAATATTTAATACTAACATGCCATACGAAACATATAATAATACTTTTTTTGAAGAGAATAATATTGAGTTTATTGGCGAGCCAGTTGTCACTTATTGGTCTGGTAGCGATAAGGGTAGTGCTGAAGTAATTCAACACGGAGAAGAATATGATCTAAAAATTAGCGGTAGTGGCACAAATAAATATTTATTTGATATAAGAGACGATGAAAATGAGTACCATTTTGAGTACTATTTTGATAAAGAACAAAACATCGTCGTAATTAGAAAATTATAAGGTGTAGCCCACTCGTCTAGAGCTCAAGAATAAAACAAGCTCTGGAGGGCTGCTTGCGGTTATGTGGTGGGGATTACAGGGGTTTGTTTGCGCTAGAAGCGCAAACAAACCGTAGGGCGTCGGTTCGAAAAATCCCAAATGCATTTGGGATTTTTACTCACCTCCTACTACGAGCGAACCTACGGTTCGTCCCCTGATAACCCATTTAACAAACAAAAATAAGCCCTCCGGGCTTGTTTTGTTTGTTGGTGGGGATTACAGGGGTCGAACCTGTGACCTTACGAATGTGAATCGTACGCTCTAGCCAACTGAGCTAAATCCCCATGTTTTCATCATATCCGTTTTGGGCGGGGCCTGCCGGCTCTTCTCCTCCCCCAAAATCGACTACGATTTTGGGGGTCCCCCTCCAGAGCCGTCACCCGCCCATAAATGGTATAATATGATATAATTATACCATGGATTTAGAGAAGTTGGAAGAAGAACTCTCACAGATTGAGGAGTTTTTGGCGCAGCCTGACGCGTATGCCGATGCGGAGTTTGCTAGTAAGTCTAGGCGCGCGAATACACTACGAGAAATCTTGGATTTAGACAAAAAGATTGCCCAGCTTAAGAGTAATTTAAATGAGGCTAATTCCTTGCTTAATGACCCGGAGCTAGGCGAAATGGCGCAGGAAGACGCCGAGAATCTGAAGAAAACTATCGAAGAGGATGAAGCTAGATTAGAGGAATTACTAATCCCGCGAAACCCAGAGGATGACAAACCGGCTATTATCGAGATACGGGCAGGCGCAGGGGGTGACGAAGCTTCGCTGTTTGCGGGGGAGCTCTATCGAATGTATCTCAGATATGCAGAGCGCCACGGACTAAAATCGGAATTAATCTCGGAAAACCTCAACGAGGCAGGCGGGACAAAAGAGGTAATCTTTAAAATCTCTGGCGACAACGCATATGGGCAACTGAAGTTTGAGGGGGGTGTGCATAGGGTGCAGAGAGTACCAGTGACAGAGTCACAGGGGCGAATCCATACTTCCACAGTGACGGTGGCAGTACTACCTGAAGCGAGCGAGTCAGATCTGGAAATAAAACAAGAAGATCTAAGAATTGATATCTATCGTTCGGGCGGACACGGTGGACAGGGTGTAAACACGACCGATTCGGCTGTACGCATTACGCACTTACCTACTGGAATTGTAGTCGCAATGCAGGATGAGCGGAGCCAGCAACAAAATAGAATCAAAGCAATGAATGTGCTAAGAACGAGGCTGCTCGAAAAGAAAAAAGAAGAAGAGCGCAAAAATGCCTCGGAGGCGCGAAAATCTTTGATTGGCACTGGTGATAGAAGCGAGAAAATCCGTACTTATAACTTCCCACAGGATAGAATTACCGATCATAGGATTCATTACTCGCGTTCTAATCTACCAGCAGCGATGAATGGCGATATTGATGATATTATTACTGAACTAGTCAAGCATGAGCGAGGATTATCAAGTCAGTAATATGTCTCTTGGTTCTTTTGACTAAGTCTTGTCTGGATTTTACTATCTAAAAGCTTAGCATTCGACCAATCAAGTTATACTATTAAGAAAGATTGAATACATGACAACAGAAACATCATTTAGCGATGGACCAGCTGCCTACCAAAAGGGGTTGACGGACTTTTATGGACGGGAGTTCATTGTGAATCCTAACGTCTTGATTCCCCGTCCCGAGACGGAGGCAATTGTTGACACGGCCTTAAATCTGCTCGGTAAATCTTATCTTCCTGGCGTAAAACCGAGCGAGGCTCAGCTGGCGCAGAACGCGAAAGTGTTAGAGATTGGGACCGGGAGCGGATGCATTGCGATTACGTTAAAACTTGAGGCGCCAGAACTAGACATCGTTGCTACGGACATTTCCGATAAGGCACTAGAGGTTGCTCGAGCTAATGTGGAAAGATTTAATGTTGGCATTAAACTACAAAAGGCGGATTTGCTAGACGGAATAACTGGGCGATTTGACTTAATAATCGCGAATCTGCCCTACGTAGATAAGGATTGGGATTGGCTAGACAAAAAGGCCTTATCTTACGAACCAAGCTTGGCGCTTTATGCTGAAGATCGTGGGCTAAAGCTAATTTTTCAACTAATAGAACAGGCTGGGGAGCGAAGAGTCCCTAGCCTGATTCTCGAAGCTGACCCGTGCCAACACGACGATATCGTAAATTTTGCCGCCAAGCAGGGTTACTCATTAACAGAAAAGCGCGGGTTCGCCTTGCTACTAGCTTAGCTAAAAATTCACGTCCACTACTTAGTCGGGTAGCCGCCTAGGGTAGCATTGATGGCGATTTCATTCCCTTCTCTAATAACGGTCAGCTGAACAGTGTCACCTGGTTTATACTCACCGATTAGGCTAGAAAGTGAGCCGGCAGAGCCAACTTTGGTACCGTTAACCGCGGTAATGATATCTTTATCTTTAATACCCGCTTTGGCGGCTGGGCTGTCTTTGGAAACCGCAGTATAAGCGGACGAACTATAAACATAGGCGCCGGAGTTGACAGGTAAATTGTACGCTTTGGCGGCTTCAGGTGTAATCTCGACCGAATAGACGCCAAGATATGTGCGTTCGGCTTTGCCAGTCTCGATAAGCTGTTTTAGCATACCTTTGGTGCTAGAAATAGGAATGGCGAAGCCCATATTTTCGGCACTTGTACTGGTGGCAGTATTGATACCAATGACTTCTCCCGCAGCGTTTACTAGTGGGCCGCCAGAGTTGCCAGAGTTAATTGCGGCGTCGGTCTGAATCATGTCGGAGAGAGTTTCGGTGTTACGTCCACTACCGTCCGAGGCCGTCACGGAGCGTCCAGTGCCAGAAATAATACCTGCCGTGACAGTGTTCTGATATTCGCCGAGCGCATTACCAATAGCAATAACTTGTTGCCCCACGTTAATCGTCTTGGAATCGCCTAGTGTAGCTTGGGCTAAATCCGAAACATCTTTAATCTTGAGAAATGCTACATCATTGAGTGGGTCGGTAGCAACGACTTCGACGTCTTCATATGTAGTACCGTCGTCTAGGATGACAGAAACACGTGAAGCGCCGTTAATCACGTGCTTATTAGTAAGAATGTAGCCGTCCGAGGTGACGATGATTCCTGTCCCTGCAGCTGAAGATTCGTGGTTTTGCCCGAAGAAATCAGTAGCTTGGGTAGAAGTAATGATTGAGACTACACTTTTTGAAACTTTGTCGGCAGTATCCGCAATTGAACCTTCAGTGAAGTTAGCAGAGTTGCCATCATTGCCACTCGACAAGAATGTGATTGGGGTTGAAACTTTGCCGACCGCGACGAGTCCAGACACCATCCCAACCGTACCGAGTATGAGCGCGATGCTAGAAATGAGGATTGCCGCACCGTTTCTTGATGCCGGTTTCGCACTATGAGAAGTATCTTTAGCTACTACTTTGGCAACCGGCCGCTTGTCTGTCTCCTCGACTATCTTTTTTGTGTTTGCGTCAGAAAGCTGACTATTGTTTTCCTGCATTTACCTCCTTTATTTAAATATTAAATCTTGGGTCACTAAACCATAGAACAATAATACATATCAGAACTACTCCGAAGACGACTGGGGTAAGAATATGTTTGAACCGAAAATCATCCTGATATTTGATCATGGCTTGGCGAGCATAGTTATAAACGAACGCAAAGATGGTAAGAATAATGGCAAGTTGAGGAATTCTAATACCAGTACTACCAAAAGTATAAACAATGGCCCAAGCATGGCAAAGCCAGGCGATTTCCGAGAAAATCAGTCCGCAAACCAGTGACGTCAAAGTAAAATCACGATCGTTACTCTGAGAAAGGACATGTCGGCTGGCTGCATAGCCGATTAAGAATGCGAGTAGGACGCTGACAATTGGGTCGAGGTTGGCCGATAAAATCACGGATGCAGAAATGCCGAAAAACACTGCGAATAACGACTGAACTAGCGTGGCAGGTTCAGATGACAAAGGTTTGATGAAGATGAGCCATACTGAGTAGAAAATCATTAATAGGATATGTATAACTAGAAATGAGGCACCAGCGTAATAAGCTAAAAGCACAATACTAATGCCGATAATCAAATCAACGAGATTGGACTTAAGGTTAAGAAAAAAGTATCTGGCACGTACCGCAAATACGCGCCATTTTGAAGCTAGCACTAAGATAATGCCCAGCATTGGGCTATTTGAGAGTACTGTAATTAGAACCGCTCCGATGCCTAAAAGAAGGTTTAATAAGACGTGCACCATAGAGCTAACGATATTACGAGATTTTCTCACAAACACAAAATCAGCCATATACGTATATTATATCAAATATTTGAAACAAAGCTTAAAAATGATATAATCTATGCTATGGAGCCAACTTTTTTTCAGAAACATCCACTACTAAAAGATTTACTCGGACTTGCGGGTTTTATTACTGCAATTATTGTTGGCACTATGTTCTTAAATACGTACGTTTATCGTTCTTACAATGTAGTAGGTAGCAGTATGGAGAATACTTTACATGATGAGGACCGGGTGATAGTAAACCGAGCGGCGGTTTCGATAGCACACTTTTTGGGCCAGGATTATATTCCTGAGCGAGGTCAGATTATCGTCTTTCTCAACGAGGATGAGCAAAAAGTAAAGGAATACAAAGCGCAAGGTGTCGCTCACCCAATGACATGTTCGGTGCCAGCCAATGTAACAGATCAGTTTATTATTAAACGAGTGATCGCGTTTCCGGGTGAAAGAGTGGTGGTGAAGGATGGAGTGCTAAAGGTTTATAACGATGAGCATCCAGATGGTTTTGTATATGATGACGAGTGGAGGACGTCTGAAACGGATGGGCCGAAGCAACAGACTTCGGGAGAGGTAGATATGATTGTGCCAGAAGGAGAGTTATTCGTCTCGGGCGATAATCGCGAGGGTTCGCATTCGTGGGATTCTAGAAACGGGTTAGGTACGATTCCGTTTTGTAGAATCGTCGGGCCAGTAGCACTTAGACTCTTCCCTTTTGATAGGATTCGCACGTTCTAATAATTAATTATTAGCTAAGTTTTTTTAGTAAATCTTTTAGAGCGGACTCGGTCTTACAACGGAAAGTAAGGCTGTGGCCACTAATTTTGACGATGGCAGAGTATTTGGCTGAAAGAGCGTCCTCGTCCTTACGATATTGGTATTGCTTGATGATGGCAGCGGAAGATTGTTTCTTGTTCTCAGAGAAATAGCGTTCGACTCTACGCGAAGTCCAGCCTTCATCGATGATCTTTGGAAGGATTTTCTTAATGACTTTCTCATCGCGATTAACGAGCGGACGCATTACGCCTTCAGAAAGCTTCTCCTTGACCATGATTTTCTTGACGTCTTCTGGTAGATTAAGTAGACGCAGAGTATTCTGGATAGCTTGTTCACTTTTGCCGACCTTGGTGGCAATCTCGCTGGCGCTAAGGTTGAATTGAGACTTTAGTTTAGCGTAGGCAGTAGCGAGCTCAATCGCGTTAAGATCCTCGCGCTGAGCGTTTTCGATAATAGAAAGCTCAAGACGGTTTTGCGAATCTAGAGTACGGATGACGGCGGGGATTTTGTCAAGGCCTGCTATTTTGGCGGCACGCCAGCGACGTTCACCGGCAACGATTTTGTATTTGCCGTCTTCTTTTGTAACGACGATGGGTTGGAGCACACCGTGTTCCTTGATAGAGGCAGCAAGAGCATTAATCGCTTCTTCGCTAAACTCACGGCGAGGTTGGTCTTCGTCACGGATAATATCTTCTATCTTTAGTTCCCTGTATTGACTTTCTTTCTTATCCTCTGCTGACGTTGGGTCAAACTCGTCATCGATAAGCTCAGTGGGGATTAATGATTCAAAACTGCGGCCTAGACCTTTCATTTGGTTCTTTCCTCCAATTCTTTAGTAAATTCTTTGTAAGCTTTGGCGCCTTTACTGAATTTGTCGTAGGCGCCAACCGGGACACCGTGAGATGGGGCCTCGGCGACGCGAACATTGCGCGGGATAACGGTTTTAAAGGTGAGTTGCTTGAAGTATTTTTTGATTTCATTGTAGACCTGTGCAGATAGGCTGGTACGTTTGTCGTACATCGTAGCTAGAACACCAAGAAGCCGGAGGTTGGGATTTGCCTGCTTCATCACAAGTTTCATGGATTCTAGAAGCTGAGCAACACCCTCCAGGGCGTAAAACTCAGTCTGGACCGGAAGTAGCAAATAATGCGAAGCGATCATACCGTTGACTGTAAGGAGACTAAGCGAAGGCGGAAGGTCGATAATGATATAATCGTAATTCCCTTCTATGCGATTAATCGCGTCACGAAGACGAGTGAATTTCCTCGGCTGAGTAGTAATCTCAACCTCAGCATTAGCGAGCTCAGGAGTAGTGGGGGCGAGGTCAAAATTCTTGTATTTGGTTGGACGGATGACTTGCTCGATCATGGCAGTCTTTAGCAAAACATCTGTCATAGTGGAGCCGAAATTGTCTTGGTTTTTCTCAATACCGAGACCAGAAGTGGCGTTGCCCTGAGGATCGAAATCGATGAGTAGGGTCTTAAACTTGTCTTTCGCGAGATAATAGCCGAGATTGACTGCCGTAGTGGTCTTGCCTACGCCGCCTTTTTGGTTTGTTACACAGATTATCCTCGCCATAATACTTAAGATTATAACACAAAAGACGCTCAACAAAAAGTAGAAAGTCTTTCTGTGTTATTAACTTATGATAATGTCACCATATAATTAACTTTAAAAAATGTCACCCCGTCCAGTTAAAATTGTAATTGTAACATCAACCATAACTGGAGAAAGGGTGGCATGGAGACATTAT
>JAEEGL012339797.1_pt1 | contig 28848 bp, 23 predicted proteins | sample 9134231 | NCBI WGS metagenome assembly JAEEGL01 (sample SAMN16246548, study PRJNA631951) | gut metagenome | biome: gut microbiome; feature: rumen; material: fiber-attached | host: Bos | place: Iran: Karaj | collected 2018-10 | reverse complement strand
GGCTGCGATGCGGCCCTCCTTGCGCCATAGTACCTGGTCTCTCATCGCTGGCCTCCTTCCTTTTCCTGTTCTTTAGCGTTCCAGTTCTTCAGTGCCTCCTGCACGTTCCACACCACGCCGTCGATGCTCTCGGCGTGCAGCGTGTCGTAGCAGTCGAGCAGCAGCCTCTTCACCAGTCCGTGGTGCTTCAGGCGGTTGTGCAGTTCCGTGGCCGTGATGCCCATCTGCTTTGCAGTGGCCCCGATGGCCAGCGTGGCGAACTGCGTCTGTCGATTATTTGTTGTATTCATTCTCAGTTTATTTAGATTGTTTGTGCAGAACTTCGAATATGTCCCTGTCTCGGTATCATTTTTTGCATAGAAGTTGTTGGGGGAAGAATATCATTTCAATATGGTTAACGCCCATTCCGGGATGTCGTCGGTGTAGCGCTTGAAGGGCTGTGCGCCGGGGGCGTCCCTGAGTTCGTGCTTTACTTATGCAGCCTCGTAAATGTAGTTTCGGAACAGGCTGTCTTTGCTTTGTTCGGTGGCTGCAATGTCGATGGTCTGCAGGGGCGAGACGGCTATCAGGTTGTTGGAATAACGAGTAAGGTAGTTGATGCCGTCAACGGTGCTGATGCTGCCATCTGTAGGCATCGAGCGGACCACCGCCGACAGGAACTCGTATTCCTTCGGGGAGAAGAGGCCGCGCACGGCCTCCAGTTTCTGCTGCGAGTAGCGCACGTCCACCTTGTCGCCATCGACGAATATCAGTCCGAGGCTGACACGCTCGGAAATCTCGGGGCGGATAACCGCGTAAATGATACTGTATTTCATATTATCGAATGTTTTCGTTAAGACAATCCATGAAGTTCTGCCAGACGGCTGCTGTCCATTGCTCGTCGGACAGCTGGTTCAGTTTCTCCTTGAGAGCTTCTGCGGGGACTTTCCACTCTTTCGGCATCTCATCCGGAATCTCTGTAGTGGTAATCTGGCTGAGACATTCATCATAGTCGGCCTTCAGACGGTCGGCCATAGCGAGTACCGTCTGTCGGTCTGCTGCCTGAACCAGATGGTGGAAGAGGTCTGACCACAGGATGGTGTCAGTCGATGTGAGTTGCGAGAGCGGGTAGTCGAAGGTTGCCGTGTTGAAGATGCAGCCGTAGTCGATGGATACCAACTGCTCGCGTGCCACGTCGTACATCAGGTTCGCATTGTTGGCGTTGCGGTCTTCGTTGGCCACCCAGAAGTCGAACAGCGCAATCTTCATCAGTTGGACCAGCGTCTCTGCCGTTGCGGGAACCTTCGCATAGGTTGAAGGGGTGATGTCGACCACGCCATCCTGCCAGCGGAAGCCTATGGATGGGGCCGAGAGGCTGTGTGATACGTTGATACCCTCCCAATGCTCAGGGCGGATATTGACAAGTGCGATGTCGGGCGTTGTCAGTCGCCATGCCTTCGCCAGCTTTGCCCCAATCAGTTCGCAGGCCAGTTTGTAGGCTGTGGCAGACGAACGCATGTATTTGCAGACGTAGATGTTTACGTCTGAACACATCACCATCACTGGCTCCTCGCCCGTATGGAACTGCTGTTCTATTCGCTTGGCGCTGTATAGGGTCTGTATTGCCATTGTTTTAGTGAATATCCTGTTGTTTGGCTGTCTTCCCTCATTCCTTCGTCACCGACACCACGGCCACGGGGCGTAGTCGGTAGCTGCCCGTCGCACTGGCTGTTGGCCAGGCCGACGCATCGGCACCGAGCGAGCGGTATCCCAGCCCATCGTTGCTCTTGCGGTAGAGATACTTTTCGTTAGCGAGCGACGCATCATCACCCAGCAGCTTCGCCTCCACCAACTGCATCTGCGCCTTCGTCGGCACGCCCCATCCGCTGACGCTCGCCGCGCCCAGCGTGGCCAGCGCGCTGTTCACGCTGGCATCAGTGCCCTGTGCCGTGCCCTCGTTAGGCGAGAGCAGCGTGAACTCTGCCGACTCGCCGCCATCATCCACCGTCACCGCCAGCACGTAGCACCCCTCGTAGCTGTCGCCCACCGCCGGGAAACTCCCCGCCCCTGTAGGGGAGGGGTCGGGGGTGGGGTCAGTATTATTCTCCGTCGCCGTGCTCCCGTTCTCATCAAACGTAAAACTGATCGTCCTTTCTCCTAACCACGTCGCCCCGGTTATCGTTCCCGTCAGGCTCACGCCCACCGCCTCAGTATATGTTCCGTCTATGTTAATCTTATACCCCGCCTCCAACTGGTCGCTGCACGAATAAGTATAAGTCTTGGTCACGCCGCCAATAGTGATATTCACGCTCACGCTCGCCGGCTGGCTGCTTGGCGGGAGAAGCCCCACCCCCGGCCCCTCCCCTAAAGGGGCGGGGAGCGTCCACGTCCGGTTATCGCTCTGCTTCGTCAGCGCAATGGTCTGGCTCTGCCCAGCCGTGCTGTATGTCCCGCCCACGGTCAGGCTCTGCCACAGCGGCGCAATCGTCACAGATACCGCCGTAGCCGCCGTCGGCACCTTCTTGATAGTCACGTCCTGTATCATCATCGTCTTTCTCACCATGCCCAGCGTCACCGTGTTCGTTCCGCCATCCACCAGCGTAGCCACAGCCGAGGCCGCCATCAAGTCAGTAAGGCTCTTCCCCTCCTTCAATGTCAACGCCGTCGTAGAAGTAGCATCCTCCTTCGTCGGCAAATTGTAATCCGTAGCCGAAGCCCCGCCAACAGCATACACTGAGTAAGTCCCCTCCACCAGCGGAATATTCAACGTCTGTCCTGCATCCCCTATGGTCTGCACCGCCTTGCACTCCTCGCCTTGGAACACATACACCTGCACGGGATAGCTGACAGTAGCCTCCTCGCCGCCCCCGCTTCGCGTCCTTATCTGCAGCAGCGCATTAGCCTCCCGGGCCCCGTTGTTTGTCCCCTCATCAATCACGTCATTCTCGCAACTCACCATCCCCATGGTCAAGAGGACAAGCAAGGAGTAAACACTGAGTAAAGATGTCTTTCTAATCGGTCTTGCCATAATAAATACGTATTTAGGTTGAATATTGGCTGCAAAGATAACATTTTTATGCGAAATATAAGACAATCCCCTCGAAAAAGTTGCAATGATTAACTGAAAATACTATTTGTTATCACCATTATCAAATCATCCTGAGACGATACGGATAGTAGTGGGTAACGCTTCCAAGCGTTGCAGTAGCTGTCAGACCGTCACGCTTGGAAGCGTGACCCACTACGGAACCGCCGGGGCATCGTGGGGATGTCTCGGCGGATATTTTTTTCTGAGGTGGGGAAACTAAGTTGGCTGACTGCTCTACTCGTGCATGTTCTGTGCGTGGCAAGCATCGACCACCTTTATCATGTCGCCCTCAATCGTATAGGCGTAGTACCATTTGCCGGCGTTCGCCATGTGGTAGCCCGCCCATTTGCTGATGGTAGGTTTGCGTCGCCGCAGCGTGCGCTCTATGTCGTAGATGGCAAAGAAGGCATCGTGTACGTTGCGCTCCATGTCCTCATACGAGTAGGTGTGGCGGTACTTCTTGGCCACATTTTTGTAGAAAGACCTTATCTTGGCGGTGGTGCGCTTGGTGTACAGATATTTATACTGTTGCATCGTCGTAGATAGCCTTGATGTCCTTCATCGTCATTTCGTAGGCCTCTTCGGGCGTGTACAGTTCCTTGTCCATATCGGCGAACTCCTCGTCCAGCGGTGTTGTCGTTATGGGCTTTACGCTGTTGATGAGCATCGTGACAAGCTGCAGTTTCTCACCATCGTCAAGCTTCTTCGCCTGGTTCCAAGCCCTTGTGAAGGGTGTCGCAGTACGTCTTTTTCTTGTTGTCGTTGCTTCCATCATTCTCGTTGTTTAGAGTTTCACGGCTGCAAAGGTACAACAATTTTCCGAGATTCTTTTCTTTTTTAGAAACGAATTCTAATAATTTATTTTAATTTGGCTCACGATTTTATTTAATAATTAAGGGTCAGTCGCAAAAGCGTGTTGATTCGTAGGGAAAAATCTGCAAGTTTTAACGGATTATTCGTATCTTTGCACAGAAAATCTGCGCGACTATGTATAACTTGAAGGAATTTTGGCAACTGAGGAACCTGCCCGAACAGTGTGTTAGTTCAGCGGGATGTCCGGATGCTGCACGGCCAGCGGCAAGTCCTTCTGCGAGAGATAGAACATGTAGAGGATGCAGTCCTTCGTGCCGCGGTTCTCGCCGTGGTGTACGGTGCCCACCATCTCTACGACGGCCTCGCCCTCATGCACCACCTTCGTCTTGCCGTCCAGGCCGATGATGGTCAGTTCGCCCTGCACCAGCACGCCGTAGTTCATGGCCACGTGGTGGTGCCATCCCAGTTTCTGTCCTGCAGGGAACACATACTTCACGGCCACCAGTTCGGGGCGACCCTTAAAGTAGTCGGGCAACTCTACGCCGTCCCAACTCTGCGAGGTGCGGATCAGTTCGGTGCTCACCACCTTCGCAGCAGGATTGGACAATTGGTCCTCACCATTGTCTTCCTGCGTATTAGCCTTCTTACATGAGTTCAAAACACTTGTGCCGCAAACGAATTCCTTTTTCCATTTATCGTTGCGCTGGAACACGTTGTCAAGGGTTATGGCCTGTGCCTCCTTCTTCGTGAGTTGACGGCTCCAGGGTACTCGCTTGTCGGTGGCGGCTCCGGGGCCGTTGTTCTCAAACTCCAGGTAGCGTGCGGTCTGCTCGCGCTCTTTCTGCCAGTGGTGCCATCCTTCCGGACGTATCTCCTTGGGCAGGGTGCAGTGCATGAAGAGCGTGTAGCCATAGTCGCGCCAGGGCCGGCCCAGGTAGACCTTGGTGACATCGGGTGCGCAGGTGATGGTGCAATTGTTGAAGATATAGCCATAGTCTGACTCCTGCGGCGTTGAGGCGGCGGTGATATAACTGTTTATCTTGCAGTATATCTGGCAGTTCTCGAACCATGCCGTCGATGGGCCGAAGATAAAGTCGGTGGTGCCCTCGATATAGCAGTCGCTGAAGTAGAGGCGCGTGGCGGGCATGCCTGTATATACGGTGTCCTGATTGCCCAGGAAGCGGCAGTTGACAAACGTCAGGCGGTCACCCTGGGTATGGAGTGCCACTGCCTGCCCGAGTTTTGCGGCGTTGTTCTCAATAGTCAGGTTCTTGAAGGTGATGTCATTGGCATCCACGCGGACGGTAAACGAGCGGAAGGTGCCGAGTTTCTGCCGTTCGCCCATGGCAATTAACTGCCGGCTGGTCTCTGCTGGCCAGAAACGTGCATCCATTAGGATGTTAGCGTGATCGTCGTAGGTGATGATGGTCTCGTTGCGGTCTTCGCCACATAGTTCGATGTTCTGCAGCCACTGGGGGATGATGAGTTTCTCCTTATACGTACCTTTCTTTATATATATCACCTTGTGGTAGTCCATGAAGGCGCGGCACACCTCAATGGCATCGGTGATGGTGCGGAACTGCCCCGTGCCGTCGCGTGCCACGACGATGGTGTCGGGGTTGTCGTAGTTCTGTGCTCCTGCGGGGTTTATAAAAAGTACACAGTAAACAGTGAATAACAGAAGGATGGCTGTCCATCGGTTTTTGGGTAGTTCTTTTGTTTTCATAATCTCATTATTTCTTAAAATGCAAAGTTACGAAACGAAAGTTAATAATTCTTTCCGTACGCCTCTCTTTTAGTAAAGTTTAGCATTTTTTTTATCAAAATGTTCTTTATTACGTTAATTATTTGTATCTTTGTAGCCCTATTCATATGTAGTTTTAAACTTAGGATGCTTATGGACGATGAACAGATGAGGTTGGAACAGGAAGCGGCCGACGACAAAATGATTACTGAAGCCTACGACAGGCTTATTACAGACTACCTTAATTCGCGTCATCGCAAGAAGGTAGACCTTATTACCAAGGCCTTCAACTTTGCACGACAGGCTCACAAAGGTGTGCGCAGACTGTCGGGCGAACCATATATCATGCACCCCATTGCCGTGGCCCAGATAGTGTGCTCGGATATTGGGCTTGGCTCTACCAGCATCAGTTCGGCCCTGCTCCACGATGTGGTGGAAGACACGGACTACACAGTGGAGGACATAGAAAATATGTTCGGGCCGAAGATTGCACAGATTGTTGACGGGCTGACGAAGATCAGCGGCGGAATTTTCGGTGAACAGGCATCGGCACAGGCCGAGAACTTCACGCAACTGCTGCTCACCATGAGTGAGGACATCCGTGTGATCCTCATCAAGATTGCCGACCGCCTGCACAATATGCGCACGCTGGACTCGCAGCCGGCCAACAAGCAGTATAAGATTGCGGGCGAGACACTCTACCTCTATGCACCGCTGGCCCACCGCCTGGGGCTTTACAAGGTGAAGTCGGAACTGGAGAACCTGAGTTTCAAGTTCGAGCATCCCGAGGAGTATGCCGTCATTGAGCACAAACTGGCCGAAACCAGCGTCTCGCGCCATCAGTCGTTCGACCAGTTTAAGGCCTCCATCGAGGCCGCCTTGCAGAAGATGGGCATAGAGTATGAAATCCACGAGCGCGTGAAGACACCTTATTCCATTTGGTTTAAGATGCAGAACAAGCATGTGGCCTTCGACGAGATCTACGACATCCTTGCCGTTCGCATCATCTTCACGCCCAGGGTGCGCGAAGAGGAAGTGAACGAGTGCTTCAACATCTATGTGGCACTAACCAAGATATATAAGAGCCATCCCGACCGCATCCGCGACTGGCTCAACCATCCCAAGGCCAACGGCTATCAGGCACTGCACGTCACCCTCATGTCGAAACAGGGCCACTGGATAGAGGTACAAATACGCTCCGACCGCATGAACGAGGTGGCCGAGCAGGGACTCGCAGCACACTGGAAGTACAAGGCAAGTACAGCAGGAACAGGTGGTGATGACGAACTGATTACCGAGGATGAGAGCGAACTGAACGAATGGCTGCGCACCATCAAGGAGATACTCGACGACCCGCAGCCCGATGCCATGGACTTCCTTGATGCCATCAAACTGAACCTCTTTGCCAGCGAGATATTCGTGTTTACGCCCAAGGGCGAGATTAAGACCATGCCGGCCGACTGTACCGTGCTCGACTTTGCCTTTTCCATACATACCTTCCTCGGCAGCCACTGTATAGGAGCCAAGGTCAACCACAAACTCGTACCGTTGAGCCACCGGCTGAAGAGCGGCGACCAGGTGGAGGTGCTCACATCGAAGTCGCATCATGTGCAGCCATCATGGATCAACTTCGTATCGACGGCTAAGGCCAAAGCCAAGATTCAGGCCATACTGCGTAAGGCCAGCCGTGACATTCAGAAGAAAGGCGAGGACAAACTCAACGACTGGCTTCAGGCTAATGGCTTCGAACCCACAACGGCCGTCATCGACCGTCTGGTGAACTTCCACGAAATGAGCAAGCGCGAGGAACTGCTGCAGGGTATTGGCGAGAACACCATTATCCTGGGCGAGAAGGATATTGACGAACTGAAGGGTAAAAACAAGAAGAAGAGCGACAACAGCAGTGGCGGTTGGCGCAAATACGTGCCGTTTGTCAAAGCCAAGAAGCCAGAAGACGAGGAAGAAGTAGCGGGCAATTCCACAGCCAACCCTCAACAACCTAAAAACGAGGAACTGTTTATCGTGCCCGAGAAGTTCAATCGTAAAAAGCCCATCTATATCAACGAGGACAATATTCGCCAATTCCTCTTCCCCGGTTGCTGCCATCCCATTCCCGGCGATGATGCTTTAGGCTATATAGAGAACAAGAACCGCATTGAAATACACAAGCGTGCCTGTCCGGTAGCCAACAAACTGAAGGCCAGTTACGGCAACCGCATCCTCGATGTGAAGTGGGATATGCACAAGAAACTCTTCTTTGATGCTACCATCCGTCTGGGCGGTATTGACCGCCGCGGACTGGTGAACGAGGTGACACGTGTCATTTCCAACCAGTTAAGCGTCGACATCCGTAAACTGACGTTCACCACTGAGGACGGCATCTTCGACGGGCTCATTGAACTGCGTGTTCACGACCGCGACGATGTGCGCGAGATTATCGACAGTCTCAAGGAGGTAGACAGCCTCAAGGAGATCTCTCAGATCATGTAAAAGAAACTCGTTTGAGAAAAGACCGTATTACCTCACTTTGACTTTCTGGCCCGATTACCTCACTTTGATTTTCTGTCCGGCACGGATGTTGTTGCCACGAATGCCGTTCAAGCGCCTGAGTTTGGCCACGGTAGTGCCATTGCGCTTGGCAATACTGCCGAGGGTGTCGCCCCGGCGCACGGTGTGGAACTTGCCGCCACGGGCAGCGCGCCCACGCCGAGAGGCTTTTGTGACCACGGGTTGCTCTACAGCCACCTCTATGCGTTTCTGCAACCCACTATCAAAGGCATAGACAGAGTCTTGCAGGTCGATGAAGCGGGCCACGTCGTTAATAGGCAGACGCAGGGGCGACGGCTTGGTAGTACCGGGCACAATGTCGCGCCTGTATTCCGGATTCAGCGCACGCAGCATCTGTATGTCGAAGCCGCAGACCTCGGCTATCTGGCTGAAGGCCACGTTGCGGTCGATGACGATAGTGTCGGTCTTGGCGGGCAGTTGGCTGCTCATGGGGCAGATGTTGTGCTCGCAGTAGTAGTTCATCACGTAGTTGGCAGCGATGAAAGCGGGCACGTAGCCGCGCGTCTCCTTGGGCAGGTAGGGGTAAATCTTCCAGTAGTCTTTCTCGCCGCCGGCACGCCGTATGGCTTTGTTGATATTCTCCGGCCCGCAGTTGTAGGCAGCAATCACCAGATTCCAGTCGCCAAAGATCTTATACAGGTCGCGCAGATAGCGGGCGGCGGCATGGGAGGCCTTCACCGGGTCGCGGCGCTCGTCAATCAGGCTGTTGACTTCCAGGCCGTACATCTTTCCCGTAGTAATCATAAACTGCCACAGACCGCCTGCCCCGGCACGCGACGTGGCCGTAGGGTTGAGTGCCGACTCGATAATGGGCAGGTATTTCAGTTCCAGAGGCATCTGATACAATTCCAGTGCTTCTTCGAAGAAAGGCATGTAGAAATTCGAGGCACCCAGCATATAACTCACCGTGCGGCGCAGGCGTCCTGTATAGCGGTCTATACACGACTGCACCACCTCGTTGTAAGGCATCTCCATGATGGTGGGCATGCGTTGCAGGCGGTCAATATAGACCTCACGGTCAAAGGTGGGGTTCTCGTCCTTCATCCGGCAGTCGTTGTCGGTAGTCATATAGGTCTTGGTCATATACTGGTTCATCAGGCTGTCCAAGTCGTAGGTCATAGCCTCGGGGAAGTCTATCTCCTCCTCGTTGCCCATCTCATCGATGACCTCCATCTCGTCATCCTCATCATTTATCTCCACCACTATCTGTGCATGCAGCATAGTCAGCGGACTACACATTATTAATAATAGGAACAGTCTATGAATCTTCATTCTTAAATATTTTTCTACATTACTACTAAATTACTTTACTCCTTCTCTCCTTTACTCCTCTACTCCTTTACCTCCTTTACCTCCTTCAGAAGTTAATACTACAGTTTACGCCCAGCGACGTGGCATATAACGGATTCGTCGTTGTCTGGGATCCTATGACCGTTGGCCTTACCTTCAGGCTCAGGTCTTTGGAGATGTCGAAGGCCGACAGTTCGGCATCGACGTAGGCATCAATCACCGATATGGCATAGACACCAAGGAGGCAGAAGAAACTCAAGTCTCGCCAACGGCGGTATTTATCCTTACGGCTTTTGAATATCTGCTTGTAGCGCTCTTCGTTCTGCGGGGTTATCTGCCTTCCCAGGTGCAGGAACTGGTTGTAACTGGCCGTCGTTGGGTCATCGTCCATAATGTCGAGGTAGGCCTGCGAGTAGTCCTTATACATCATGTTGTTCCAGGTCATGGCATAGATGCAGCCTACGAAGCCGCCATAAACGATGGGCAGTTTCCAGTATTTACGGTTGTATATCTGACCTCCGCCGGGAATGACGAGAGCCAGCCAGAGTGCTCGCTGCGGGTCGGGCTTCCAGGTGTTCCAGTCGCGCTTTGTCTTTATCTTCTTTGGAGCCTCTTTCATGACCACAGGCAATGTCTGGTCTATTGCCTCGTTGATTTTCTCGTTGATAAAGGCCGTATCGGGTGGCATGGCCTCATACATGGAGTCGATAGCCATGATAATAGAGTCCGTCACCTCTACATCTGTCTGCGCCGAAAGAGACCAAGGGATAAAGGCAAAAAGATATAAAACGACTTTCATACAGTCCAATTTCTCTGTTTTTACCTTTCAATCACGGCCAGGATTCGGTTCAAGTCTTCCTCGTTGGCAAAGGCAATGGTAATCTTGCCGCTGCCCTTGGGCGAGCAGGACAGTTGCACCTTGGCCTGCAGCAGGTCTGTCAGTCGCTGCTTGCGCTCGTTGAGGTTGTCGGACAGCGGTGTCTTCGTGGCTATGCGCTTACGGGCCGACTGCACGTCCTCGCCGCTTTTCAGGGCCTGCACCATCTCTTCCACCTTGCGCACGGAATACTGGTTCTTCTGCACCTCCTTAAAGAGTTTCAGTTGCATCGTCGGCGAGTCGAGCGACAGCAGCGCACGGGCATGTCCCATGTCTATCTCGTGGTTCTTCAGTGCCATCTGTATCTGTGCCGGCAGTTTCAGCAGTCGCATGTAGTTGGTCACGGCGGTGCGGCTCTTGCCCACGCGCTCACTGATTTTCTCCTGCGTCATACCGCTCTGCTCGGCCAGGTGTTCGTAGGCCAGTGCTATCTCGATGGCGTTCAGGTCCTCGCGCTGGATATTCTCCACCAGTGCCAGTTCCATCACGTTCTCGTCGTTTGCCGTGCGGATATAGGCAGGAATACTGGTCAGGCCTGCCATCTGCGAGGCGCGCCAGCGTCGCTCGCCGGCGATAATCTGGTAGTGGTCGGGGGCCACCTGACGCAATGTGACGGGTGCAATGATACCCATGTTCTCGATGCTGGTGGCCAGTTCCTGCAGTGCCGTCGGGTCAAACTCGCGGCGGGGCTGGTCGGGGTTGGGCTCTATCTGGTCGATGGGTATCTCGTTCAGGTTCGATGACCCTTGTGTCTTCACCTCGCTGGTATCTATCAGCGCGTCCAGTCCACGTCCGCTTCCTATGTCGTCCAGGCCTCGGCCCAGTACGCTTTTGTCGAATTTCTTTTTTACAGCCATTTTTGTTATGAGTTTAGGGTTGAGAGTTGAGAGACTTTACAAATGTATTCCGTAATCCTGAAAGCATTTTTGCAACACTCTCAATTCTATTCTCAACCGTTCTAAATTCATCTTCACTTATATATTTTACTCTGTAGGCAATTTCCATTTGGCATAAGACCTCCATTAGTGAACTATATGCCATACTCATAAAATGTGCCTTTTCTTTATCTGTGGATCGTCCTACTCCTTCTGCTATATTAGAAGGTACAGAAACAACAGCCCTTCGCAATTGGTCTCCAAGTGCATATTTCTCTTCTTTCGGGAACTGCCCAACTGTCCCATAGACATATTCTACTAAGTCTAAAGCATTATAGTATACTGTTAATTTTCTGAAATTAAAATCCATAGTTGTTGATTTACAAAACTAAAGTCTCTCAACTCTCAACCCTCAACTCTCAACCCTCAACTCTCAACCCTCAACTCTCAACTCTCAACCCTCAACTCTCAACCCTCAACTCTCAACCCTCAACTCTCAACCCTTAGAGATAATCTCCTTGGCGAGTGCTAAGTGGTTTTTGCTGCCCGTCGAGTCGGCATCGTAGAGAATCACGGGCAGACCGTGTGAGGGACTTTCGCTGAGTTTCACGTTGCGCTGGATCACCGTCTTGAACACCAGTTCCTGGAAGTGGCGCTTTACCTCGTCGTATATCTGGTTGGCCAGACGCAGGCGCGAGTCGTACATTGTCAGCAGGAAACCCTCAATCTCCAGTTTCGGATTCAGTTTCGACTTGATGATCTTAATCGTGTTCAGCAGTTTCGAGATGCCTTCCAACGCGAAATACTCGCACTGCACGGGGATGATAACCGAGTCGGCAGCCGTCAGCGAGTTCACCGTAATGAGACCCAGCGACGGCGAGCAGTCGATGAGTATGTAGTCATACTCGCTGCGTATGGGTTCGAGCAGTTTCTTGATAACCCGCTCGCGGTTGTCCAGGTTCAGCATCTCTATCTCTGCGCCCACCAGGTCGATATGACTCGGAATAATGTCCAGTCCCTCGATGTCGGTGGTGTAGATAGCCTCGCGCACGTCCGTATGATTAATGATACACTCATAGAGCGAGCAGTCCACCTCTTGCAGGTCGACGCCCAGCCCGCTTGAAGCGTTAGCCTGTGGGTCGGCATCCACCACCAGCACGCTCTTCTCCAGCGTGGCCAGCGATGCAGCCAGATTAATGGTGGTCGTGGTCTTTCCCACGCCTCCTTTCTGATTTGCTAATGCAATGATTTTTCCCATTTCAATCTTTTTCCTATTGATTTGAACTGCAAAGGTACACATTTTCCGTGAAACAATCGTTGTTTGCGTGCATTATTTTATAATTTTTAGGTATTATTTGTTTGGTCTTTTGCCATTTTATGATAATCATTTCTTGGCAATACGGATAAAAATGCTTATCTTTGCACCGTCTAAACTCGGATATGGAGACCATCCTTTAGGAATAACAACTAAATACTAATATCGACTATGAAAAAGAGACTTTTTACTTTAGCAGCACTGGCACTCGCAATGACGAGCGTACAGGCGAGCGTAGTGATTAACAGCGATAATTTCCCCGACGAGAACTTCCTCTGGGAAGTGGAAAACAACTGGGACAGCGACCAGAACGGTGTACTCAGCGACCAGGAAATTGCTGAACGCGACTTCGTCTCGCTCAGCGGCGTAACGAACTTCAAGGGCATCGAGTATTTCTACCACATCACAACCCTCTTAATCAGCGGTCTGAACTCTGATGGCAATCCTGTCAGCAATCTCGACCTCACCAAGTTCACCAAACTGGAAAGAGTCGAGATAAGTGAATATCCCGACATCACCTCGCTCGACTTCACCAAGAGTCCCAATCTGAAGTCTCTCTTAATCGCCACCATGTCCGGTCTGACAATCGTTCAAATTCCAGCCAGTATAGAATCCCTCTACATGTGGTGGAACCCGAAACTCACCACCGTCAATCTTGATGCCTGCCGCGTGAACCTCAACGAACTGCACTTGGCGGATGTCGGCATAAAGGATGTCGATGTGAGCAACTTCAAGAATCTGCACCGTATCTACATCGAGGGCGATGGCGAGGAAAGAATTTACTCGCTGAATTCACTCAATATCGCGGGCTGCGACAACCTCTGGTCCATCAGCATCCAATGGACTGACATCGAGACCGTCACCATCAAAGACCTGCCCGAGTTTGGCGAGGCCACCGTCAGCGACAACGACATCCGCAAACTCACCGTCGATAACTGCCCGAAACTCGTCTTCCTTGACTGCCAGAACAACAAACTCCCCGAACTGACCATCAAGAAGTGCGAGGCCTTCTGGCGCATCTTCGCCAGTGACAACTACATGCGGACGCTCATCATAGACGAAAGCCCCGCCCTCGCAGAAGTCGTGGCCGAGAACAACCAGATGATGTGGCTTGACCTGAGCAATGTAGTGAAAGACATCAACGTTGAGGATGCCCCTCTGCGCATCAACAACCAGCACCCCAGTGCCGTGGCCTATAAACTTTCGCCTACGGAAGTGGGCCTGAAAGTGCATGACCGCATGAATCCCGCCCGCATGAAGAACCTGAAGGTCGGTGGTAAGAGCATCACAGCCACAGAGACCGCCATCGACGGCATCCGCTATCTGGTGTTCTACGATGACGGTGTGAACGTGGAAAATGTGGTGGGCAACAAGACCACCTATGAGTACGAGACGAAGTGGCCCTATCCGTGGATTGACGAGAACTCAAAGGACAACAACCTGCCCGTAGCACTGAACATCACCAGTTGGACGAAGCACCAGGCTTTTCTGACACTCTCGACAAACAATGTCAAGGGCGAGTATGGCAAACCCGCCCCTGCTGCTCCTACGGTAACCCGCTCGGAGGGCTACGACGGCCAGATCACCTTCTCGTCGGACAACGAGAGCGTGGTGAAGGTTGACCCTGAGACGGGCGCGCTGACTATTGTAGGTCCCGGCACGGCCACCATCTACGTCAATGGTGATGCTACCGACTATCGTCTGGCACCAGCCACGCAAACCTACACGGTTGTTATTGAGGTCATGCTTGGTGACATCAACGTTGATGGCAAGGTAGACGTGAGCGACTATATCGGCATTGCCAACCGCATCCTGGGTCAGACGCCCGAGGGCTTCAACGAAAAAGCCGGCGACATCGACGGCAACAATGTCATCGATGTATCCGACTATATCGGTGTGGCCAACATTATCCTGACAGGCTCACCATACGGAAGCCGAACCTTCCTACCTTAGTATTTGCTACAGACAACGAATTACACGAATTACACGAATCACACAAAAGGCGCTGCCAAGGCGGTAATTACCACCTTGGCAGCGCTTGTCTGTTATGCTCATTACTCATTGACGACAGGCTTGATGGTGCCGTCCTCGTTGTAATAGAGGCGCTGCACCTTGAGCGAGCGCAGATGGGTGATGTCGTTTGAAGGCACGCAGTCGTGATAGAACAGATACCACTGGCCCTTGTACTCTACGATGCTGTGATGGGTAGTCCACCCTACCACGGGTTCGAGGATAACGCCCTGGTACTTGAAGGGGCCGTAGGGGTTGTCGCCGATGGCATAGCAGAGGAAATGGCTGTCGCCAGTAGAGTAGGAGAAGTAGTATTTGCCATTGTATTTGTGCATCCACGATGCCTCGAAGAAGCGATGCGGGTCGCCGGCTTTCATGGGCTGTCCGTTTTCGTCAAGGATCACGACGGCACGCGGAGCCTCGGCAAACTGCATCACGTCGTCACTCATGCGCACCACGGCACTATTCAACGCAGGGGCGTCAGGCTTTGCAAACAACTGCGTCTTGTGGTCGGGAGCCGGGCCGAGGTCGATAAGGCCGTTGTCATCACCATACTTGCCGGGGATGGGGTTGCAACGCTCGGAGGCGTTGCCCACTACGGGGATAGGACGCCACCACTGCAACTGACCGCCCCACAGTCCGCCGAAATAGCAATAGACCTGGCCGTCGTCGTCCTTGAACACGCAGGGATCAATAGAGAACGAGCCGCGGATGGGCTGATCCTGAGGCACAAACGGGCCTTCGGGCTTGTCGGCCACGGCCACGCCGAGGTGGAACACGCCGTCATAGCCCTTGGCAGAGAAAATGAGGAAATACTTGCCGTCCTTCTCAACAACGTCGTTGTCCCACATCTGCTTCTCGGCCCATTTCACCTGGTCTACGTCGAGAATCACGCCGTGATCGGTAGCCTCATCGTTTTCTACGTCATCCCACGACAGCACGTGGTAGTCGCGCATCTGGAAATGTCCGCCGTCATCGTCGAAACATTCGCCGGCATCCCAGTCGTGGCTGGGATAGACGTACAGGCGTCCGTTAAACACGTTGGCAGAGGGGTCTGCCATGTAATCACTCGGGAATAAATACCTTGGTTTCATAATTGTTTTGGTTTAAAGAGTTAATAATATGTTTTTATTTTGGGAATATTACAGCAGTTTCTCCAGTTCCTCCACTGGAGGCAGTAGTTCAGCACACCAAAGAATCTCTGACATAGCCTTATGTTATAGCGATACAGCAGCATTGCCTTGCGCTTATTGTTAGCGCAAGCATAGGTATATTTGTTCGTTCTTGCTACAGAGAACAGCTTTTGACTGGTTTTATAGTCCATTTCTGTTAATAATATAAAATTATTTGAAGCATTTCTTGTATGTTACATTATTTATTCCTATCTTTGCATCGTTAGACCCCGTTGTCCCTGCCGCAAGGCACACTTCGGGGTTCGTGTTTTTATAAATGCTAATTCTTGCTGAAAATCAAGTTCCAGCACCCGGTTCTCATCCCGTGCAATTATCTGCTTTATTTTGTCTGTTGTCATTTTATTCTGCCGCAAAAATACATCTTTTTTACCATATCTCCAAATTATGTCACTGATAAAATAAAGGCAATCCGTTTTCTTATAACTTTTTAAAGATAATTATTCCCATGATGAGATTGCTGAAGGCTCACCATGGGAATAATCGTGTGTTTGCTATAACCGTAGTCTATTCGTAGAGTTTGATAATCTGGTCGACTACGGGCTTAGCCTTGTACTGGCGGTCGAATAGTAACGGATAATTGGTGCGTCCCTTGATGGGCCAACCGTTGAGCCACGAGCCGCCGTCGCTGACACCCCAGAGATTGATGCGGGAAATCTGTGAGCGGTGCTTGTAGTAGATGTTGAAGAGCGCGAGCCAGCGCTGGTCTACCTCCTTCTGCTTGGCAGCGGGCAGCCCCTCGGTGTAGGGGTTGAAACGCTGTTGCAACTCGTAGTTCTGGGCGATGTCGGCACCGCCGAAGCCCTCGGGATTGGGCAGCACGTTGATGTCGAGTTCGGTAATCATTACCTTCACGCCGCAGGCAGCAAAAGCATCAATCGACTTCTCATACTCTGCAAGGTTGGGATAGTCCAGCCCGTTGTGACTCTGCATGCCTACGCCATCGATGCGCAAGCCCTTGGCCTTCAAGTTCTTCACCAGACGACAGACGGCCTCGCGTTTCTGTGCACCTGCCATGGAGTAGTCGTTGTAGTAGAGTTCGGCATCGGGGTCGGCTTCATGGGCCGTGCGGAAGGCTATCTCTATAAACTCCTCGCCCAAGAGGTTGTAGTATGGCGACTTGCGGAACGAGCCGTCGTCGTTGATGGCCTCGTTGACCACATCCCAGCCGTGTACCTGACCCTTATAGTGGCCCACCACAGTCTTGATGTGCTTGATGAGCCGCTCGCGCAGCACCTCCTTCGAGGCGGGGCTGGCGGTATAGCCATTGGTGAACCACCAGTCGGGAGCCTGTGAATGCCACACCAGACAATGGCCCAGCACCTTGAGGTTGTGCTGCTGGCAGTAACTCACGAACTTATCGGCCACGCGGAAGTCGAAGATACCCTCTGCGGGAGCCAGCGTTTCGGGTTTCATGCAGTTCTCGGCCACGGCGCAGTTGAAGTGCTTATCCATCACGGCATCGGCCTCGGGCACCTGGCCGTCGCTCTGCCACTGATTAATGGCCGCCCCAATGAGGCAGTATTTGCCTATGGCATCCTTCAAGCCCAGCGCTCCGGCTGTTAAAGGTAAAAAGGTGAAAAGGTAAAAAGGTAAAAGACCCATTACCATCCTTTGTACCAAAAATATATTATTCTTCATTGTCTTTACCTTTTTACTTTTTCACCTTTTTACTTTTTCACCTTTACTTGTTGCGTTTTTCTATTTCCTTGTTGATCTTGTCAATCAGTTCGTCGCTCAGTTCATACTTCGATATGATAAACATAGCTACGAGCAGAAGGATGGCGGGGATGACGCATACCAGCCAGCGGATGCCTTCCTGCACCTGGGGAGCCAACACCTCCATGTCGTTCATGAAGTAGGCACCTGCAGCATTGCCCACGCTCATCATGGCAAAGGCGGTGATGAAGAAGAGGGCTATGACGCGCAGCGGGCGGTTGCGGCGGAACTCAGTCCATAGGTCGCTGACCTTCACGTTCTTCGTCTCTTTCTCATCCATTACCACGCGCTCCTTGGTCTGCGAGAAGCAGAAGACAAGCAGGGCGAGACCTACGAGAGAGAAGATAAGCATGGTGAGGAACCAGGCGTGTGAGTCCTTCGGCAAGTTGCTGGCCTCGGCAGCAGGCTCGTAGTTGACCAGCCAGAGCACGAATCCGGGAACCACGCCGCCCAGGGCCATACCGGCCTTGAAGAAGATGCCAGTGAGGGCGTTGACGATGCCCGAGATACGCCGGCCCGTGGTGAACTCACCGTAGGAGATAACCTCAGGAATGAGTGCCCACATATAGCCCGTGGCTACGATAACGCCTGTAGACTTGATAAACTGTGCGATATATACCATTTCAATATTCTCCTTCACCGTACCCATGCGGCTGATGAAATAGAGCATGGCCATACCCAGGATGGCAATAGAAAGGAAGATATAGAACATATTCTTCTTGCCCACCTTTTTCTTAATGGCCGGTACCAGCGGCATGAAGATAAACGAGGGCAGCGAGCCCAGTCCCATGAAGAGGGCCATCTCGATGGGCAGCGACTCCGACTGTGCGAAGATGGCCACGATGATGGGCACTCCTGCCGACACGCAGAGGCCGCCCACGTTGGCCATGAACATACGGACGGAGGTCAGGATAGTAATCTCATCGGTGTCGCGTGTCAGCGAGGAGTTCAGGGCACCGTATGGTACGTTAATTAAAGTATAGAGCATCGACATGCCCACGTAGGTGATATAGGCATAGATGATGCTGGGTGCAAAGCCGTCCCAGAAACACAGGATGGCGAGGATGGTGAGGGGTATGCCGCCCATGACCAAATAAGAACGATACTTACCCCACGATGGATTGTGCTTGTCGACAAACGTGCCTACGAGGGGATCCCATAATACATCAACCAGTCGGACGATGAGGAACATAGTTCCTGCCAGTCCGGCAGATTTGGCTGCATCGCCACCGAGTACATAGACATCGGTGTAGAAAAACAGCAGATACATGCAGATGGTCTGATAAATCAGGTTCTGCGCCAGGTCGCCGGCACCGAATCCGATGCGCTGCACCCACGATAATTTGTAAAATCCTTTTGCTTCTTGGTTCATTGTTGTATTGTTTATTATTTATTTTGCTGCAAAGTTATCACTTTTTCTCCATTTATTTGTTTTCTCATGTTTCATAAGTCTATTGCAAATGTTTCATGGCGTAAAAAAGTCTTTTGTTTTTAAGGTTTTTAGACAAAAAAGATGTATTTTTGCAGTGTTATGAAAAAGAATATCATCATTATGTTGGCATTCCTCGTGAGTGCCGCTATGGGCAGTGCCGCAGTGCGCCTGCCGCAGATTTTCCAGTCGGGCATGGTACTTCAAAGGGGCACACCCATTCCCGTATGGGGGCAAGCCGCCCCAGGCGAAGTGGTCACCGTTACCTTAAACAAGAAAGTATGCACCGCCACGGCCGATGCCAACGGCCACTGGCGCGTAGACCTGCCGGCGATGAAGGCAGGAGGGCCCTATACTCTGAGTGTAGAGTGGAGAGTGGAGAGTGGAGAGTTTGCTACCGCTCAGCAGGACACTCCCACTGCGGTAGCAAACTCTACACTCTCCACTCTAAACTCTAAACTGGAACTAAAAGATGTCTGGCTCGGCGACGTGTGGCTCTGCACCGGACAGTCGAACATGGAGACGACGCTGGAGAGGGTGTCGCCGCAATATCCCGACGAACTGGACGACAGCAACCCGATGGTGCGCCTCTTCCATGTGCAGTACCAGACCGACACGCGGCAGCCTTGCAGCGACCTCAAGCCCACGTCGTGGCAGCCGCTGAACCGTGAGAACGCATGGCGATTCTCGTCTATCGGCTATTTCCTCGGCAAGCAACTGCAGAAGGAGAAGGGCGTAGCACAGGGCATCATCGAGAGCGCCTGGGGCGGCACGCCCATCGAGGCTTGGATAGCAGCCGATACCATCGCACGCCATTTCCCGCTCTATTACAAGCAGATGCAACTCTACCAGAACGATGACTTCGTGGCCGCACAGCAGCGGGCCGCTGGACTGGCCGAGCAGCAGTGGCAGCGCATATTAAACCAGAACGACCCGGGACTTGACCTTTGGACTGCCCTCGACTTCGATGACTCGGCATGGCCAGAGGTGAGCCAGTATGCGCTGAACGGCCCGCAGTCGCCCCTTCGCGGCAGGCGCGAATGGATAGGCAGCCTGTGGCTGCGCCAGCATATCAATATCGACGCTCAGCATGCGGGCAAGGCCGCCCGCCTGCTCTTAGGCACGCTCTACGACTGCGATATTACCTATATAAATGGTGTGCAGGTGGGCAATACGGGCTACCAGTACCCGCCGAGACGCTATCAGGTGCCCGAGGGACTGCTGCGCGAGGGCGACAACGTCATCACCGTGCGCTTCATCAACAAGAACGGCATGCCTCATTTCATCAAAGAGAAGCCCTACCGACTGGTGTTTGCCAACGACGACATCCTTCCCATTGGCGAGCAATGGAAGATACAACAGGGCGTAGAGATGCCGCGTAGCATCGGCTCGGGCATCAGCCTGCAGAACCAGCCCTCGACGCTGTTCAATGGCATGATCAGTCCGCTGGCACCGTTTGCCGTGGCCGGCGTGGTGTGGTATCAGGGCGAGTCGAACACGGGCTGGAACCAGGCCGGCGAGTACGCCCAGATGCTCAGGCTCCTCATGGCCAACTGGCGCGAGGCCTTCCAGCGTCCGCAGATGCCCTTCGTCATCGTGCAACTGGCCAACTATATGGCACCCGTCATGGAGCCGCAGAACACAGGCTGGAGCCAGGTGCGCGAGGCGCAGCGAGTGGTGGCCAAGGAGGATGCGCGTGCCGAACTGGCACTGACCATCGACCTGGGCGAGACGGTAGACATACACCCGCTGCGTAAGAAGGAGGTGGCACAGCGTATCGCCCTCGACTTCGAGCGGCTGGTGTATGGCAACAAGAAGGTGGTGCTGGCTCCTGAAGTGCTCAAGGCCGAGGTTAGCGGCGGCGAGGTTATCCTCACCCTCGACCAGGAGATGCAGGCCGGCAGCCTGAAATACTTCGAACTGGCCGACGCGCAAGGGAAGTTCCATAATGCGGAGGCCCGCGCAGAGGGGCAACGCATCGTCGTGGCTGTTCCCGCCGGGATTTCCGGGGCTTCCGGGATTTCCGGGATTTCCGGAGTTTCCGGCACCGTGACCGCCGTGCGCTATGCTTGGAAGGACAATCCGCTGGGGGTTAATGCCTACAGCAAGGGGGACCTGCCGCTTTCACCCTTCGAGATAAGGTTGAGTGAGAGATAATAATGGCTATTAAAACAGGATGCGGCACGATAAACTGGAGCGCGAACTGAAGCTGATGATTCTTCTCACGGAGAACCACAACTATACTGTGCCTGATATCTGCGACCGTATCGGCATATCGCGCCGCAACCTGTACTACTATCTGGAGTTCTTCCGCGATGCTGGCTTCAAGGTGGAGCACCATAAGCCCTACTACAGCATACGCAAGGACTCGGCATGGTTTAAGAAACTGGAGGCTGCCGTCCACTTCACCGAGGACGAGGCCGTCTTGATGCGGCAAATACTGGAGAAGACGGGCGACAACAGTCCGCAGGTGCAGCACCTGATACATAAACTGGACACACTCTACGACCTGAACATCATGGAGAAGGTGGAACTCAGGGAGCAGATGAGCCGCAACCTGACCAACCTCTACGATGCCATCAAGCAGCACAGGCTCGTGGTGCTCGAAGGCTATTCGTCGGCCCACAGCAACACGCAGAGCGACCGCACGGTGGAGCCCTTCCTGCTGATGAACGGCAACCAGGAGGTGCGCTGCTACGAACTGTCGTCGAAGATGAACAAGACCTTCAAACTCTCGCGCATCCAGGAGGTGAGGCTGCTGGACCTGCTCTGGAGCCACGAGTCGGAGCACCGCCAGATGCTGACCGACGTGTTTATGTTCAGCAGCGAACGGCAGAGCATCGTGAAACTGCGCATGGGCCGCCTGGCCACCTCGCTGCTGCGCGAGGAGTATCCGCGCTCCGAACGCTATATTGAGCCCGATGATGACAGCCACTGGCTGGTAGAGATGCCCGTGAGCAGTTATATAGGTATCGGCCGCTTCGTGCTCGGCCTCATGGACGACATCGAGGTGCAGGCTGATGATGGTTTCCGAGAGTATCTTCATAACAAGATTATAAATGTTAAAGTAGTAATGGGTAGTTATGGGTAGTTATAGGAAGTTATGGGTCATTAGAATTGCAACCATGTTTCACTTACTCGAGACAGTTCTATTGACCCATAACTCCCTATAACTACCCATAAATCCCTATAAATGCAAAATTAAAATTTAAAAAAAGAACGTATGAAAAAAAGAGTAATGCTTGCAGCCGCTGTCATATCGATGACGCTGGCTGGTTGTGGCTTCGGCACAACAGGACAAATGGGTAATGGATCTAATGGAACCGGAGTCATCACTGGGGCCGGCGCAGGAGCCGCCATCGGCTCGGTAATTCAGAGCGTCTTGGGACTGGATCAGATGACACAGAAAAACCTGATTGGCACCTGGCACTACAGCCAGCCAGGATGTGCCTTTACCAGTGAGCAACTGCTGGCCAAGGCCGGCGGCGAGATGGTGGCTGCCGAGATCAAAACCAAGATGCAGCCCACGATGCAGAAGATTGGCATCAACTCGGCGAACACGCAGGTGACCTTCAATCAGGACGGCACCTTCCAGGCCGTGATCCTGGGCAAGAACTGGAGCGGCAACTATACCTACGACGAGAAGACCCGCAAGATTAACATGAAGGGCATCCTGCTCAACATCAACTGCTATGCCAAGCGCAATACCGACGGCATCGCCCTGCTCTTCGAGGCGAAGAAACTGCTCACCCTCCTGCAGACTATGTCGACACTGCAGGGCCAGGGCGGCAACAGCACGCTGGGCACCATCGGCGATATTGCCAGCAGTTATGACGGCCTGCGCGTAGGCTTTGATATGAAGTAACCGTGGGCGAACAAAAAAAATCGGGCTGCACAATTGCTGTGCAGCCCGTTTTTTTTACTTTTTTACCTTTTTACCTTTTTACTTTTTCACGACCTTCTTGCCGTTCATGATGTACAGACCCTTCTGGGCGTTCATCACGCGCTGGCCAGCGAGGTTATAGATGACTGCATCCTGTGCAGCGGCGTTCATGACATTGATGCCTACGACAGGACCATTATAGTTAGCATAGATAACATGATACCACCAGTCGTCGCCACCGTTGCCATTAGGACGGAAGTAGACGGTATAGTTGCCGGCATTGTTGATAATGAGGTCGTTGTCCTCTCCATCGGGATACCATGTATAGGTCTCGTCATCGTTAATCTTCACAACCTTGAACTGAGCGTTGGCTGCGAGGTCGAGCGTAATCATATACTCACCTTCAGCCTCAGTATTGGCCTTCAGTTTGTAAGCCTCGTTAGCCTTCCATTCGTTCATGTTGCCTACCAGATAGTAGTCAACGGGCACTTCGTTCACCTCGATGCTGATAGGCAGCAACTGGTTGGCGGTAGCACTCTTTGCCACGAGGATGGCAGTAATAGTGATGTTCTCCAGTTTGGTGTCCTTTGCCCATTCTGCAATCTTGTGGAGTGCCTGGTTGGCAGTAGCATTACCGTTGTTCACGTCGATGGTTTCCTCGCCAAGGGTCAGCGTACCAGCAGTAGCGCTGGTCTCCTCGAGCGTTGCGCCACTGAGCTTCACCACCTTGTTCAGGTTCTCAGGTACGTTCACCTCACCGATAGTCTTGCCCTCGACGGTGGTGTAGCTGCTGATAGAACCCCACATCATCGATCCATAGGGCGTATCCTCGGCTTCCTTCATCTGCGGGTTGCCAGCGACGACACGCTTGATGACGTTGACGTAACCGTTGACCTTGTTGCCTTCCTGCAGGAAGTCGTTGAGCGAGGTGTACTGAATCCATGCGCCACCGGTGGCATCCTGAATCCATACAGTGCTGTAGCCGTCGGCACTCTTACCGATAATCTCTGCGTCGGTAAGAATCACCTTGGCGTAGGTGCCGGCCTCCAGAGCGTTGAAGGCGGCGATGTTCTCACACTCGGTGTAAGTGATTGTCGGCAGGACATCGAATGTTTCGCCAGCAGCCTCGAGCGTGACGATAGCGTTGGCCAGATAGCTGGTGCCGCCCTGCAGGAAGCGCACGCCAGAAGCGTTGCCCGTCCATACCATACCATCGATAGCACCAGAAGAAGCAGAGAAGTTGTTGATGTTGCTGTTTCCAGCAGCGGTGAACTGAATCTTCGTGATGACATAATCTGTGGGAGCGCGGAAGGTCAGGGTGGTGTACTCCTTGTAGGTCACGAGGCACTGTCCGCGGTTGTTATCCACATAGATGCGTGAGGGAGCGGAACCGGCGGTAATCTGCAGGCTGACTTCATCGGAGGTGAAGATCTCGTTGTAGATATAGCCCTTTGTGTCGGTCATGCTCTCACCGATGTTCTCGCGGAAGTTCGGGTCGGCAAAGTTGAAGGTAGTCTCCAAGACCTGAGCCTGCTTCTTCTTGAAGTCGAAGCCGAAGAATCCGAGTTTCGAACCGTCGCACCAGAACTTGTAGGTGCTGCCGGCCTTCACGTCGAAGGTGAACGAGGTGTTGGCAGCCTTGGCAATCTTGTAGCCGCTGAAGCCCTCCATGTCGGTACCGTCCTCGTTAATGTGCATGGCCTTATCGCCGTTGAGGCGCACGCCGATGGTGATGGTTCCGTCGTACTTAGGCACGATGGTATAGACAGTGCCTTGGTCAATGCCGCCGTTCTCGCCGTTACCAGGAGTCATGAACCCGAAGCCTGCATAGTCTTCGTTGACGGCAGCAACAGCAGCCTGGAAATCTTCACCGCCATCGACACCGTAGGTGATGGTAGCAACGACATCTTCGCCGTCCTTCACTTCAACACTCGTACCAGATGCAAAGGTGTCACCCTCAGCAAGTGCATAGAGCGGGGTAGCGGTAATCCACTTGTAGGCCTTGCCATTGACGAATGGGAGGTCTGCAGTCTTGCCCTCGTCGCTGCCATTGTTGAACTGAATCTTCTCAGGAGCAGCGAAAGCCTTGAAGGAGAATGCAAAGACACCGTTGGTGCCACTGAGTTTTGTACCAGGCCATGCGTCAGTAAATATCTTGACAGGATCGCCGTTGGTCCAAGCGTAAGCATAGACATCCATCCAGCCAGCATCAGTGGTGAAGGTAGCGGAGTAATCGTTCAGCATATACTCGTAGGCCTTGCCATCCTCAAATTCCCAGTCGGGAGTCTGGTTGCCCTTATTGTCGTGGAAGATGATGAACTTAGGAGCCTCTTCGGCCTTGATGGTAATCTTCCAGTCGCCGTCGCCGTTGCCAGGAATCATCTGTGTGCCAGGCCACTCGCCCAGAGCCTTCTCGTCGCCGTTCCAGACGTATGCCCACACCTCGTCCATGCCGTCGGTGGTGAAGGTTGCGGTGTAGTCGTTCAGGGTGATGATACGTCCCTTAGAGTTGTACACGCCGCCGTCCTTGAATTCCAAGTCACCGGTCTTGTTGACATCTCCGCCGTCGCTAAAAATAATCTTAGTAGGTTCACCTGTGGTTTTCCACTGGTAGATTCCTTCGACGCCTGTCAGCTCCACGCCTGGCCATACACCACCAGTAAAGTTCTCGGTGTCGTTCCATGCCCAGACAAAGACCTTTTCCCATTCAGCATCGTTGATGAACGTCACAATCTGCTCGGACTGCCATTCTACCTTGACGTAAAACAGTCCGCTCTCGCCGGAGCCACGGGCGATGCTGTGGTCGCCTGCTGCAACGTCTGTCAGGGTGTAGATGCGGCATCCAGTGCCAGCCTCGGCACCATCCACGGCCAGTTCCTCACCGTCGAACTTGATGGTGTTAGAACTCCATGTGCTCTGCACGATGGTTACCGTAGAGACATACTCAGTGGTGAAGTCAATAACGGTGGCTCCCTCCATTTTCAAGCCTTGGGAGAAGGAGATCCCGTCGTACTCAGCACCATTGAACTTGGTGTTAAAGTTCCACTTACCTGCAGCAGTTGCTGCTTCATGGGTAAAGAATCCTTCGGGTGTTGATACCCCCGGCTTTGTTCCAAGGTTGAACGTAGCCACTTCTCCTGCCCATGCTGTGGTGACCATCACCATCATCAGGGCTACAAAAGATAGAATCTTTTTCATACGCTTTTTGTTTTAAGTTAATAAAATTGGATAAATAAAGAAATAGTTTGTTTAGTAATTAATTTTGCTGCAAAAATAATAAATTCCTGCCAAACGACCAAGAAAAGACAAGAATTTTTTGCATCCGGCTATCACTCCTTGCACTCATGAGCCGGCGGCACCACGGCCTCGATGCCGGCGGCCTTGATGTCAGCAAGGAGTTGTTCGGCCGAGGTCTCATCGTTGAAGTAGGTAACGGCCAGCGACTTTTGACGCTCGTTGACGTTTACGTCCTCCACGCCGGTGAGGGTGAGCACCTCGTCGATGGTCTCTTGACTGACAGCCTCGGCGGGGATGGTGTAGTAGGCAAACTGCACCTTAGGACTGCTGTAGTAGTTCACTGGCGTGAAGCCCAGCCCACCCAGCACGCGGCGGATGTCGTCCTTCGAAGTGACGTTGGCATCATAGCGGATGAAGATATAGTGCTTGTCCAGGTGCGGTGCCATGCTGTCGATGCCCTCCATCTGCTGTAGGCGCTGGCTGATGCGGTCGTAGCATCGCTGGCAGTGCATATCGTCGATGCGCAGACCCATGCCGCGCATGATGGTGTCCGTGGGACTATAGTCCGAGGCCTTGTAGCGCCCGGTTGCGGCGAGGTGGGCCCGGATGCTGTCGGCGCAGGTCTGTGTGCGGTCGTAGGCAATGGTGGCCGTGCGGCGCTCAATATTGAAGGTGATACCCTGGATGCCAGGCCCTTTCTTCACCACGTTCTTCACCTTATGGGCACACTCACCGCAGCGCATACCCTTGATGCGCACGGTGAGTGTGTCGGTTGTCTGTGCCTGCACGCCAAGTGCCAGCAACATACAATGAGCAATAAACAGTATTCTCTTCATTTCACAACAATCTTCTTGCCGTTCACGATGTTCAGGCCACGCTGCAGGTTGCTAAGACGCTGTCCGGAGAGGTTGTAGATCACGCTCTTGGCAGGACTGGCAACAGAAGCCTCGTTGATGCCGGCGGCGGCAGCCTCGTCAGGCGTGATGCCGTGCCAGGCGATGAAGTCGAGATCGGCGTGGCCGGTGGCTCCGTTGGCAGCGGCAATCTTGTCGGCAATAGGCTCAGTGACAAGGATATACAGGCGGTCGGGGTCGGTAAACGTAGCCTTGTTGTACTTCCCGTCGACGGCCGGCACGCGCTGGAAGCCCACCTTGCCGCTCTGGTTCGAGAACTTGTAGAACATGCGGTTGGCTTGGCTGACGCTCACCTCGTCGTCTACAGCCCAGTTGACGATGGAACTGCGGGTACGCATCACACCCTGCGACTCCGACAGATAGATGGTGTGCTCGCCCGGCTTGCCCACGATAATCCACGGACCCTTGATCAGCAGGATAGAATCGCCGGGGAACTCATAGTAGGTCAGGTCGGTGGTGGCGGCGGTATTGCTGGCGTTCACATGCACAAAGGCCACGTCACCCTCGCCACAGAAAGGCTTGTCGGTATTGATGCCTAAGTAGCCGCTCTCGGGGATGGTGATGGTCTGGGCAGTCAGGCCCACGGGCGACATGCTATAGTTACGGATGCTCAGATCGGTGGTCACCTCGAAGTCCACGCTCGAGTTGTTGGTGTCGTAGAGCACCGGGTTGCCGTCGCTGGTGATGAAAGCCGTCTTGCGCACCACGGCCTGGCCGCTGTTGGCACCGGGATGGCTGGTGGCCGTCCAGCCGGCATCGTAACTGTCGGGCAGGCGCTTCTGGCTGGCATCCGGCTCGGTCTTTGCCGAGTGCTCCACGATATCAACGGCATCGATGGTCTTGAAGGCAGGCACAAACTTAAAGAGCGTAGGGCCTTCAGTCTGGTCCCTCAGATAGCCCGTAGGACACTTGTCCAGATTGGTATCGGCTGCCATGAGCACCACGCTGAACGGCCCCGGCGACATCCAGGCCAGGTAGGTGGCCGACTCGCTATAGGAATATACCAGCGGCAGTTCGGGCACGTCGACATTATGATTATCCTTGTAGGCGTTGTGCTGGCTCTTCACCTCAAAGTCAGCACCGCTCATGTCGGGAGCAGCCGCAGCCACTGCATGATGGTTGATGGCACTGTTGGTAATCACCACGCTCTGGCCCGGCAGCAGGGTGTAGGTCTTGTCGGTGGGAATGCGGAAAATCTGGCGCAGGGCGATGCTGTCCTTATGCACCTCGCGCATATTGGTGGCTGTCCAGGCGTTGGCTGCGTTGGCGCTTGTGCTACTGGTGTTGTCGCCAATGCCGATATAGATGCCGGTAATGTCGAGTTCCTTGGTACTGTTGTTATACAGTTCCAGGAAGTTAGCCAGGATATAGGCCTTCCCCTCATCGTTGATCATGTTGTTATAAAACACCTTGCTGATGACCAGATCGCCACTGGTGGAGCCGCCGCTGGGCTTCTCGGCCTTTGCCTCGGCTGTCTGCGTGCCGGCCAGCATCATTGCAGTCACGAAGGCTAGCATTTTCATTGATATTGATGTAGAAATCTTCATAAGTCTTATTATTGAGTAATTATCTTTCTGTGTCTTTACAAACTAAATTAGATTGCACAGCAAACTAAATTAGATTGCATGGCAAACTAAATTAGATTGCATGGCAAACTAAATTAGATTGCATCGCAGGTCTTTCTTCTCTACGAGGTATTCGCCTATCTGCACGGCATTGAGGGCGGCACCCTTGCGAATCTGGTCGCCTGAGAGCCAGAACGTCAGGCCGTTGTCATCGCTGAGGTCCTTGCGCACGCGGCCCACATAGACATCATCCTTGCCGGCAGTATCGAGGGGCATGGGATAGGTCAGCGTGGCGGGGTCGTCGACCAGCGTGCAGCCGGGAGCGGCGGCGATAGCCTGCTGAGCCTCCTCG
>JAEEGL015441071.1_pt1 | contig 28849 bp, 25 predicted proteins | sample 9134231 | NCBI WGS metagenome assembly JAEEGL01 (sample SAMN16246548, study PRJNA631951) | gut metagenome | biome: gut microbiome; feature: rumen; material: fiber-attached | host: Bos | place: Iran: Karaj | collected 2018-10 | reverse complement strand
TTCTGTTTCCGGTCAATAGCTGAAAAAAGGTATATTCAGGTGGCTTTGGCCCCGGTGTTCCACCTCTTCCCATCCCGAACAGAGAAGTTAAGCCCGGGCGCGCCGATGGTACTGCACCGCAATGCGGGAGAGTAGGTCGCCGCCTTCTTGAGGAGAGACGCTTTCAGGAGAAATCCTGATGGCGTCTTCTCATTTTTTACTACGTGCGCACCGTGCGCATCTCATTTCGTACACCCAGCGCATTATATTTCATTATTACAGCGCGTGTTATTTCACGCTGAGTGCATATATTAGCTAGGGCATTTGTGTCGAAAAACAAAGATTTAACAATTTAACAATTTAACACCGAAGGCGAAGCTTTCTAACCCCTAAGATCCCCCCCCTAAATCCTATATACAAGTATTCCTCACTCGCGCATGCAAGTGTATTCCACAAACGAGTGTAAGTGTTGCTAACAAACGAACGTAAGTCTTGCCCACAAACGAGTTGCATCCTTTGAAATAGTGCAAGGATTGGTGACAATGTTTGCAAAAATGCAAGGATTTCAGTTTTTCCTGGAATTTTTTCGGGAGGGGGATTACTTTGTGTAGATGGTGGCATGGTCAACATTCTTCAAGCCGAATGTGCCCATGTATTTGGTGATTTCTCCGTGAAGGATGACGTAGGTGCCAATGTTTTCAGGATGCGCGGAGAGGTTAAGGGCTTCTCGAGTTGCCTTCCTGTTTTTACTGCTTGTGGTGAGTTGGACGGGTATGCAGTTGTGATAGTCGGTTTCACCGATGGAATCAGCGAGGACAATGTTGGTCGCCACGTCACCAGAGGAGAAGATGGTGCGGGAGATGTTGTTGGTGGGGATAAAACCTACGATGAAACCGCTAACGTAGCAGTCAGGATAGCCGATGGCATCGTATAAATCGAGGTATTTCGGCACGATGAATAAGGCCTCGTGAACTGAATAGGCTGTTTCTTCGGTGGAACCGTAATATTCCACGTATTCAATGAGGTTCCCATCGGAAAGAGAATCGGGGTTTTCTGGAATTGTATCGGGGCTTTCTGGAGGAGTGATGGGATTAGGAATCGTGTCCTTCTTAACTTCAGTGGATGAAGATTTCTCTTCAGTAGGCACCTCCATTTTCTCACACGATATTATGGTAGTCATCATCACTAACAAGCACAACCATCCATGTCCAATTTTCTTTCTCATATCCTTATCTATCTGTTTCTTTCTGTCAAATTCCCTACAAAGGTAGGAAAAAGTTTGGAGTTAAGAGTTAGGAGTTGGTAGTTTTTCGTATCTTTGCAGCGGATTTAATTAGGTATATGCAGATAACAATAAAAGCATCAAAGGATTTGAGAGGACGTGTTATGCTCCCCTCGTCAAAAAGCATCAGTAACCGTGCCTTGGCTATCAGTGCCTTGGCAGGTCGTGGTGTGGCTGTTGAGAACGTGAGCGATTGTGATGATACGCGAGTGATGCAGGCATGGTTGAGGGAACGTCCTGACATTATTGATATAGGTGCGGCAGGAACAGCTATGCGTTTCTCGACTGCGTTGTTGGCAGTGAGTGAGGGCGTCCATGTCATCACAGGAAGTGAGCGTATGAAGAACCGTCCCATTGGTGTTTTAGTGGATGCCTTGCGTCATTTGGGTGCAGAAATTTCTTATGAAGAGAGAGAAGGTTTTCCACCCTTACGCATCGTTGGAAATACTCAATTAAAGGGTAGAAATGTGCAGTTGTCGGGTAGTGTGAGTTCCCAATATATTTCAGCATTGTTGATGATAGGTCCCATGCTGAAAAATGGACTGATATTGAAATTGATAGATAAAATCGTAAGCCGTCCATATATTGATATGACCATTGCTGTCATGCAAAGTTTTGGAGCAAAATTGGGGTGGAAAGATAAAAACATCATTGAGGTGGAACCATTGCCCTATCAGCCCTGCTCTTATCAAGTGGAAAGTGATTGGAGTGCTGCAAGTTATTGGTATGAGATGGTGGCGCTGAGTTTTGATGCTGAAGCCGAGATTTTATTGCCTGGATTGTTTGCTCAAAGCTTACAAGGTGACAGTCGTGGAGCGACAGTATTTGAACAGTTGGGTGTCAGTACGGAGTATCGTGGCGACGAGGTTGTATTACGAAAAAATGGCAAGAGAGTGGAACGGTTGGATGTTGATTTTGTGGAGATGCCAGATTTGGCACAGACGTTTGTGGTGACATGCTGCATGTTAGGTGTTCCATTTCATTTTGTGGGTTTGCAAAGTCTCAAGATAAAAGAGACGGATCGTATAGAAGCATTGAAGAGGGAATTGTTCAAACTTGGATTTGTGATTGAAGACAGGAATGACAGTGAATTGTTGTGGGATGGCGTTAGAAGTCAATGTGCAAATTCTTCTGATAATATAGCCATTGACACGTATGAAGACCACCGTATGGCCATGGCATTTGCTCCTGTGGCACTGAAGGATGGTCGAGTGGTCATCAACAATCCTCAGGTGGTGTCGAAATCATATCCCAGATATTGGGAAGATTTGAAGTCGGTTGGTTTTGAAATTGAAGCGTTATGAGAGTGCAGGATATGGAGTGTTGCGGACAGCATGAAGTCTGTGAGAGGGAAAGTCTGCTGGCTGCTGTGAGCAAGGACATTGAATACTACGAAGACGAGGAACTTGACCGTTTCCGTGGCAGGGAAGGGGATGCTTATACGCCTGATGAAATCGAAGAATTCCGTGAGGTTCTCTATACCATGCGTGAGGATGAGGTGGCTGGTTGGGTGCGTTCGTTGCAGTTGCGTGAGGTGATATTGCCCGATGCGTTGAAAGATGAGGTGTGTTTGATTGTTGGCGAGTTGAGGGTTGAGAGTTGAGAGGTGGGGTGCAATAAGGGTGTTTTTTTTTCGTTATATAGTATATAAGGGGGAATGTGCCCTTTTTGTGCCTTGTTTTGAAGCGTTTAATTTACATCGTGTGTGGCAGTTTGACACTGTTCGTGCTGCTGGTGGCGTGTTCTACTCATAAGAATACGCCTTTGTCACGTAGTGTGCAGGGTTTCAAGGCAAGATACAACACCTATTTCAATGGCAATGAAGCTTACAAGGAAGGAAGGCAACTGCAGGAACAGGGCAATAAGGATAATTTCACGGAACTGATACCCCTGTATGTGACTGGTAACAAGGGCACTGTGAAGATTGGGTCAGGAAACTTTGACCGAGCTGTGGAAAAGAGCCAGAAGACCATCAAGACGCACAGCATCACGGTGCGTCCTGAATGGAACAAAAGTCGTCCGAAGACTGCCAAAGACAGAATCTGGTTGAGTCAGAAAGAGTACAACCCATTCTTGTGGAGAGCATGGTTCCTGATGGGTGAGGCACAGTTCCGCAAAGGGGAATACATGGAGGCTGCCTCGACATTTGCTTACATTCAACGTCTGTATTTCTCGAAACCCAATCTTGTGGCTCGTGCCCGCCTCCTGGAAGCGCGATGCTATGCGGAAATGGAATGGTTTTATGATGCAGAGGACTTGATTACGCGTGCCCAACGGGATAGTTTTCCATCGAATCTGGAACCATTGAAGGCTTCTGTGTTGGCAGACATTCAGTTAAGGCAGAAACAATATCCAGAAGCAATCCTAAACATTGAAAAGGCACTGAAAGCGGAACATCGCAGTTTGCCCAGAGCGAGGATGTACCTGTTGCTCGGTCAGCTCTATCATCGGATAGGCCATGACCCTGAAGCATACCGCTATTTCAAGAAGGTTATCCGTATGAACCCTCCTTATGAACTGGAATTCAATGCTCGCATTCAGATGAGTGAGGCGATGTCGAAAAACCAGTCGAAACAGATGATTCGCAAGCTGAAAATGATGGCGAAGAATCCGAAGAACAAGGAGTATCTGGATCAGGTGTACTATGCCATCGGCAATATCTACGTGTCGAAGGGAGATACGACTCATGCCATCTGGGCATATAAGGACGGTGTGGAGAAGAGCACGCGCAATGGTATCGAGAAAGGCGTGGTGCTGCTGCACTTGGGACAGCTGTATTGGGGTAGGGAAAAGTTTGTGGATGCTCAGCGGTGTTATTCGCAAGCCTTTGGTCTGCTGGACAAAGATCACGATAGCTATAAGGAGGTGGACGAGCGCAGCAAGATACTCGATGAATTGTTGCCTTTTGCTTCGGCGGTAGAGTTGCAGGATAGTCTGCAAATGATGGCACGTCTCGATTCGGTGACTCGTATGGAGAAAATTAAGAAGACCATTGAGGAGCTGAAGAAGAAGGAGAAAGAAGAGGAGAAAAAGGCTGCGGAGGCAAATAACCCTCAAACCAACAGAGGCAATCAACAGCAAGGTGGAGCTAATGCCCGTCAAAATGCTGCCAACCGCAATGCCCAGCCAGCAGCGGTGTGGTATTTCTATAATCCGACGGCAGTGGCAGCAGGCAAGAGTGAGTTTGAACGGAAATGGGGCAAGCGCGAGTTGACGGATGACTGGCGCCGCAACAACAAGACTGTGCTCAACGATTTCAATGAGGAAGAACTGTCAGACAGCCTCAAAGCTGTGCAGGACAGCATTGCTGCAGTGGAAGACAGCATCTATCAAGCCAACAAGGGCAAGAAACAGACCCGGGCGGAGAAGGACTCCATCAAGCAGGAGGAGTATGCCAATGACCCTCATCGTCCTGAATACTACCTGAAGGACATCCCTTTCACAGAGGAGCAGATGGCAGCCTCGAATGCCGCATTGGTGGAAGGTCTGTATGGCTCTGCCATCATCTATAAAGACCGTATGGACAACTTCCCATTGGCAGAACGCACCTTCCAGCGAATCTTGCTGAATTTCCCCGATTTTCAGCAGATGGATGAAGTCTATTACAATATGTTCCAGCTCTATTCAAGGATAGGCAGGAAAGATGATGCGGAAGATTATAAACAAAGGCTAATTGCAGAATATCCCGATAATGAACATGGCAAACTGATATCTGACCCGAACTTCGAATTCAAGGGAAGGTATGGCAAGCAGATAGAGGATTCTGTCTATCAAGATACATACGATGCCTTCAAGTTCAGTGACTACCAAACTGTGTTGAGGAACAGTCAGGAGATGGCACAGGAGTATCCTGAAGGAGCTAACAGGGCACGTTTCATGTTCCTGGAAGCATTGAGCAAGTTTGAGATGGGCGACAGAGAGCACTTCATGGCAGATTTGCGGACTATTGTGGAGAAATACCCGCAATCGAGTGTGAGTGAGTTGGCAGGTCTCTACGTGAAAGGTCTGAAAGAAGGAAGGCTGCTGCAGGGCGGAAAGTTTGAAATGGGCAGCATTTGGGAACGTCGTCGCGGACTCTTTGATGATGCGGATTCGTTGGCAAATGATTCAACCTTCAGCCTTGAGAAAAACACCAACTTCGTGTTTGTCATTGCTTATGAGCGTGATGCTGTAGATGAAAACCAGTTGCTTTATGAATTGGCACGATACAACTTTACGGCATTCACGGTGAGAAACTTTGACATTTCATCGGAGAAGGGTGATGGCATAGACATGATGCAGGTGCGCACTTTCCTCAACTATGACGAAGCATACATTTATCTGCACCGTCTGCTGAATAATGATGACATGGCATTCAAGTTGCAGGGACTCAAATGTTTCATCATCAGCGAGGAGAACTTGAAGAAGTTGATGAAAGGATTGAGTTTTGCCGACTACTTCGACTTCTACGATGAGCATTTTGACCGTGTGGGTTCCCTGCGTATTAGCGAGGATGCACCGAGCAGTTTGGACGAACCAACGGAACTGCCTGAACCTGTGGAGGAAGAGGAAATGGATGATGAGGATTGGGAGGACGATAATTATATATTCTAAGATATGAACGGGACTCTGCTATGGGTGGATGACGAAATTGAACTGCTGAAAGCTTACGTCATCTTCCTTGAAAAGAAAGAATATGAGGTCGTTACGGCAACGAACGGCCAGGATGCCCTTGACCTTTGTCAGGAGCGATCGTTTGATCTTATCTTTCTTGATGAACACATGCCAGGATTGAGTGGGTTGGAAACGCTGTCGAGAATCAAGGAAATCAGCCCCACCACTCCGATTGTGATGGTGACAAAAAGCGAGGAGGAGAACATCATGAACCAAGCTATTGGTTCCAAGATTGCCGATTACCTCATCAAGCCCGTCAATCCCAATCAGATATATCTCACGCTGAAGAAGCACCTTCACAAGCGTGAAATTGAGACAGAGGTGACCAATACGGGGTATCAGCAGAACTTTTCGAAGATAGGCATGCAAATCAATGACTCCTATACACTCGAAGAATGGAAGGAAGTGTATAAGCGTCTTGTATATTGGGAGTTGGAACTTTCTGACACTGGCAGCGAGATGTCTGAAATGCTCAAGATGCAGAAAGCGGAGGCGAATAATGAATTTGCCAAGTTTGTCAGGAAGAACTATCTGCAATGGGTGCAGAATAACGAAGAGCGCCCTCTGATGTCACCAGACATCTTCAAGAAGACAGTATTTCCTTTATTGAACAAAGGCGAGAAAGTGTTCCTTGTCGTGTTTGACAACTTCCGTTATGACCAGTGGCGCGTGATATCCAGGGAATTGGCTGATGACTTCACTTTTGATGAGCAGCTCTGCCTCAGCATTCTGCCTACAGCGACACAGTATGCCCGCAACGCCATTTTTTCAGGTTTGATGCCCAACCAGATTGCTGAGATGTTTCCTGACTTATGGGTGGATGAAGATGAGGAAGAGGGAAAGAACCTTAATGAGGCTCCTCTCATCCAGACGCAACTTGACCGCTATCGTCGCAAAAACACTTTTTCCTATTTTAAACTGAATAACTCTTCTGACTCGGGAAAACTGGTGGAACGCTTCAAGAATGTGATGGGGAATGATTTGAATGTGCTTGTCATCAATTTTATAGACATGCTCAGCCATGCAAGAACGGAGTCGAGGATGGTGCGCGAACTTGCCAGCGACGAACGGGCCTATCGCAGCATCACTGCTTCGTGGTTCCACAACTCGCCTGTGCGTGACCTTTTCAAGGAACTTGCCAGAACTGATGCCAAGGTTATCATCACCACTGACCACGGCTCCATCCGTGTGAATAACCCTATCAAGGTGATTGGTGACAAAAACACCAACACGAATTTACGATATAAATTGGGCAAGAACCTCAGTTACAACCCCAAGCAAGTGTTTGAGATGAAAGCGCCCAAGGCAGCCTCATTGCCTTCTCCCAACATCAGCACTACCTACATTTTTGCCCAAAACGACGATTTCTTCGCCTACCCTAACAATTATAACTACTACGTCAACTATTATAAGAATACTTTTCAGCACGGGGGCATCTCGATGGAAGAGATGCTGGTGCCTTTGGTGACCATGCAAGGGAAAAGGAGGAAATAAAAGATGGAATTTAGAATTAATTCATTGACTGAAATTGACAAGGCTGCCAAAGACTTTGTGGCAGCGATGGGTGACAGGAAAGTGTTTGCCTTCTATGGGAAGATGGGCGCAGGAAAGACTACGTTCATCAAGGCTGTGTGTGAGGAATTGGGGGTGGAAGATGTGATTAACTCGCCCACATTTGCCATTGTGAATGAGTATGTGGATGGCAAGGGCGAACCCGTCTATCACTTTGATTTCTACCGCATCAAGAATTTGCAGGAAGTGCTGGACATCGGTTATGAGGATTACGTGTATTCAGGACATGTGTGTTTCATGGAATGGCCTGAACTATTAGAAAATCTCCTCCCCGACGATGCCGTGAAAGTCACCATTGAGGAGGAGATGGATGGTGGAAGAGTGGTTCAGATTGAAAGTTAAAAGTGAAAAACTAAAAACTAAAAGTTTGCTACCGCAGCGGTAAGTCAACAATTGGCTGACAAGTGCGGTAGCAAATTTTTTACTCTTCCGGCAGTTGTTCGTTGTATTCCAGTTCTGCATCAATCAGAAGGATGAGGGCATCGAGTTCGTAAGGACCCATACCTTCTTTTTTTGCCTTCTTCTGAATGTGCTTGGCGATTTCTTCGGTGTCAATGTCGATGAAACCGTCTTCATCAGCCTTGTCATTCAGTTGGTCGAGATATTCGAGCAGAACATCAAGACAGTAGTAGATGTCTTCTTCCGTGAATAGTTCGCGGTTTTCCACGCCCATGTAATTCTGGATGAAGGCAACCTCCTTGGCATCCTCTTGAGCACCAAGAAGAATTTCGTCATCAATGGCTGCCATTAGAGAATGGCTTTGAGTTTTTCTTCAAGTGTAGCTTTGGGGGCTGCACCAACCACTTTGTCTACAATCTCACCGTTCTTCATATAGATGATGGTGGGAATGTTGCGGATGCCGAATTTTGCCACAAGGTCATCGGCATCTTCCTCGATGTTCACTTTGCCGATGATGGCTTGACCTTCGTACTGGTCTGCCAATTCCTGAATGACGGGTCCTACCATTCGGCAAGGTCCACACCATGTTGCCCAGAAATCAAGTACCATTGGCTTGTTCTGTGCCAATACTTCGCTGTAGTTAGAATCGTTGATTACCATGTCGTTCTTGTTTTTAGGGTTAATAACTATGTTTAATTCACTTTTATGCCGATTTCATCGTGCTCTTTGATGTATTGAACTAAATTTTTCTCCACCCTCACTTTGAGTTTTCGTGACATTAGCACGACATTGTTGCTGTCAGAGGTGTGAATGTTGAAAACAAGGTCTGCTTCGCCAGGATTCTCTTTGACGATTTCAGCCAAGTCCTCCACCATGGTTGAGTTAAGTTTGTCAAGTGGCACATCAAAGGTGATCTTCTGGATGGATTTGTCTTTCACCTCTGACATTAGCTCAACGGATTTGAAGTTGGTATTAAAGATGCCGGGACGGTACTTGTGGGGCTCAACCTTGAGACGGATGAAAAGAGACGCTCCTTCGATGAAGAAGTTACGGTAAGTCATCCAATCAGAACCGAAAAGGGGAATCTCGCCACTGCCTGTAAAATCTTCCATCTTGACGATTCCATACGGATTTCCGTTCTTGCTCTCTCCTGTCCGCACAGTTGTGACGATACCGCCAATTGTGACTTCTTCCATTTTGGCAAGCTCCTCTTTTTTCTCCAACTGGGTGAGTTTTGTGTTGCACACATAATCGAGGATGATGGAGTATTCGTCAAGTGGATGTGCAGAGAGGTAAATACCCACCAAATCACGTTCTTTGTTCAGACGTTCCAAATTCCCCCATATAGGTACGTTCTTGGGAAGGGTGGGGTGTGTGACAGTTATGTCCATTCCTCCGAAAAGGGATGTCTGTGCTTGATGCTTGTCTTGCTGAAAATTATTTCCGTAACGTACTAACACGTCAAGGAAGTTCTCACCTTGGCGAGAACCTGGAGCGAAGAAGCTCTCACGGCTAATATTTTGGAAACTGTCAAATGCACCTGCTACGACGAGGTTTTCAATGTTCTTCTTATTGCACTGCGAGAGATTGACGCGTTCAAAAAAATTGAAGATGGAAGTGTATGCTCCATTCTTTTCACGTTCCTCAATAATGGCGGAAACAGCTGCTTCGCCAACTCCTTTGATGGCTGCCATACCAAAACGAATGTCACCTTTGGAGTTAACGGAGAATTTATGGCGTGACTCATTGACATCTGGTCCTAAGGTGTTGATGCCCATCTGTTTGCACTCGTCCATGAGTTTACGTATTTCGGTGATGTTGTCGAGTGAACGGCTCATGACGGCTGCCATGAAATATGGAGGGAAATTGGCTTTCATGTATGCAGTCTGGTATGCCACCCATGAGTAGCAGGTGGCATGCGATTTGTTGAATGCATACGAAGCAAACTTTTCCCAGTCACTCCATATCTTGTCCAGGATCTTTGGGTCATGTCCATTCTTTACGCCCCCTTCAATAAACTTTGGTTTCATCGCGTCAACGATGTCTTTCTTCTTCTTACCCATCGCCTTACGGAGTGCATCGCTTTCACCACGTGTGAAATCTGCCAACTGTCGGGAGAGTAGCATCACCTGCTCTTGGTAGACAGTAATTCCGTAAGTGTCCTTGAGGTATTTCTCCATGCAAGGGATATCGTACTCGATGGGCTTTCGACCCTGTTTTCTTTCGATGAAATCGGGAATATAATCCATTGGACCTGGGCGATAGAGGGCATTCATGGCAATCAAGTCCTCAAATACATTCGGTTGTAATTCGCGAAGGTATTTCTGCATACCTGCTGATTCAAATTGGAATGTGCCGACTGTTCGCCCATCGCAATAGAGCTGATAGGTAGCAGGGTCTTGAATGTCGAATTGGTTCACATCAAGCTCTATACCCAAACTCTCTTTGACATTTGCCGCAGCCTCTTTTAGTTGAGAAAGTGTCTTTAGACCGAGAAAGTCCATCTTGATAAGACCCGTCTCCTCAATTACATGACCGTCGTATTGGGTACAACGCAGTTTCTCGCCTGTTTCCTTGTCATCAGCGGTGCTTACTGGCACCCAATCGTCGATGGCATCACGGCAGATGATTGTTCCGCAAGCATGCACACCTGTGTTTCTGACGTTGTTTTCCAACATTTGTGCAAACCGCATCGTGTCTCTTAACAGCGGGTTGGGTGAGGTGGCTGCATCTTTTAGTTCGGGCACACATTCGATGGCATTTGCCAAGTTCATCTTTTTGCCGTTGGGCAATCTGTCGGGAATGGCTTTGCATAAGGCATTCACCGTTGCCAAAGGGACTTTCTGCACACGTGCGACATCCTTGATGGCAAGTTTTGTCGCCATAGTACCATAGGTGATGATGTGCGCCACTTTTTCCGCACCGTATTTCTCGGTTACCCATTGCAGCACTTTTCCACGTCCATCGTCATCAAAGTCGGTATCAATATCAGGTAACGAAATACGATCCGGATTTAAGAAACGCTCGAACAGCAGGTCGTATTTTATGGGGTCTATTTTGGTGATTCCTAAACAATAAGCCACTGCGCTTCCAGCGGCAGAACCACGTCCGGGTCCCACCCAGACACCTAGTTCCTTTTGGGCAGAGTTGATGAAGTCTTGCACAATGAGGAAATAGCCAGGGAAACCCATAGTTTTCATGACGTGTAACTCGAAATCAAGCAGGGTCTTCACGTCATCAGGGATAGGGTCGCCATAGAGGCGTTTGGCACCGTCATATGTAATCTTTTTCAAGTAGTCGGCTTCAAACTTGATGCGATACAACTTGTCAATTCCACCGAGCTTCTTGATTTTCTTTTCTGCTTCTTCTTGCGTCAGAACCACGTTGCCGTTTTCATCGCGGGTGAACTCGTTGAAAATGTCCTCTTCCGTGAATTTTTCACGCCATTGTTCTTCTGTACCAAACTCTTCGGGGATTGCAAAGAAGGGCATGATAGGGGCATGGTCGATACTATAAGTCTCCACTTTGTCGAGAATTTCTATCGTGTTGCTCAATGCCTCTGGAATGTCCTTGAAGACTTCATTCATTTCTTCACGAGTCTTGAACCATTCCTGCTTGCTGTAAAGCATACGGTTGGGGTCGTCTAAGTCTTTGCCAGTGGAAAGGCATAGCAGACGGTCGTGTGCTTCAGCATTATCTTCATCAACAAAATGAGAATCGTTCGTACAGATAATCTTCACGTTATGCTTACGTGCCAGTTCTATCAAAGTAGGCTCAATGGCTTTCTGTTCTTTGAACGTGTCACGATTGGCACGTTGCATGGGGTCTTTCACCTCATGGCGCATCAATTCGATATAGAAGTCGTCACCAAAAACACTTTTGAACCATTCGATGGATTTTTCTGCTTCAGCAATTTGCCCATTTTTGATGTATCGTGGAATTTCTCCTGCCAAGCATGCTGAAGAGGCAATGATTCCTTCGTGGTGCTTTTCAATGGACTTGTGGTCGGTTCGTGGTCGGTGGTAATAGCCATCTACCCATGCTTCACTAACAATTTTGATCAGATTGTGGTAACCCACCTCGTTTTTAGCCAACAGAATCAAGTGCCAACCACTTTTGTCAAGAGCGTTGTTCTCCTTGGAGTGAAGATCTCGGCGAGCACAATATACCTCACAGCCGAAGATGGGTTTGAACTTCTCTTCGTCTGATTTGCCCTTGTTCACCTTGTTGCAGTAGTTGAATAGTTCCTTGATGCCGAACATGTTGCCGTGGTCGGTTACAGCCATTCCACGCATTCCGTTCTTGATGGCTTTATCCACCAACTTGGGAATGGCAGCCTGTCCGTCAAGGATGCTATATTGGGTATGTACATGTAAATGTATGAAATCTTCCATGTGCTCTTATTTTCGTGCAAAGATAATCATTTTTTTCATTCCTTTTGTTGTTTAATGCTTGTTTTTGTCTAACTTTGCAAAAAAATAACATCTGAATGTCGCAGAGACTAACTCAAATACAGACTCAAAAGACGGAACAGCAACTTCGACTATCACAGCAGCAGCTTCAAGCGGTCAGGTTGTTGGAGATGCCTATTGCTGAATTTGAACAACAGGTGAAGAAAGAATTGGTGGATAATCCCGCATTGGAAGAGGGCGCACCAGAAGAAAGGGATAATATAGGCGATTCTGACGATGAAATGGGGAATAATGACACAGGAATAGACCCCTATAGCGACATGGATAATGAGAATGTCTCGAATTTGTCGATGTATAGTGAGGATGATTTACCGGTCTATACTCCGGGAGGTGGTGTGACGGAACGCAATGAATTGCCTCTCGGTGATAGCGGCTCTTTCATCGAATATTTAGAGTCACAGATGATGAATTACGACTTGAGCGAAGAGGAAGAGAAGATTCTGAGATATTTGATAGGTTCATTGGACAATAGGGGTTTTATCGACAGGTCGATAGCGACAATAACAGACGAATTGGCATTTAAGGAATATCTTTATGTGTCAGAACAAGAGGTGGAGAGAGTACTGCATATCTTACAGAGTTTCGATCCTGCTGGTATTGGTGCTCGTTCAACGCAAGAATGCCTTCTTCTGCAGATAGATCGCCAATTGGACAATGAGGAGGAAGCGATTTCTGATTTGAAAAAGCGGATTCTTCTCTTGGAAAGGGAAATCATTGCCCATCATTATGATTTGTTCATCAATAAAAACAAGGAAAGACTCAAGAATAAACTCGGCATTTCTTCTATACAAGTGGATGCGCTGTTTGATGAAATCAGGAAATTAAATGTGAATCCTGGTTTTGCCCTCAGTGAGTCCACGACAGACCGTGTGCAAACACAAATACCCGATTTTATCGTTGAAACAGACCCTGAAGGAAATATCGAGATGCGGTTGAATGGTGGGGAAGTTCCTAGGCTTCATGTGAGTGGCGATTACATTCATCAATTGAGGGTGCTTCAGTCTCGTCCTTCCAAGTTGACGCGCAGTGAAAAAGAAGGGATGGCTTATACGCGGCAGAAGATTGAGGCGGCGCAGATGTTTATTGAATCAGTGAAACAGCGACGCCGGACACTTTATGAGACAATGAAAGCAATCATTGACTTGCAACGGGCTTTTATTCTGACAAAAGACGAGGATGACAAGGTTCGTTTGGTATTGGAAGATGTTGCCAAGAGGTCTGGTTATGACGTGTCAACTATTTCTCGTGTGTGCAATTCCAAATGTGCTCTATTGGATGGGCGCATTTACCCGTTGTCCGAGTTCTTCAAGTTGACTCGTAAGAATGCTGTTGGAGAAGAGATCGATGGAAGGAGAGTGCGAGGGATGTTGCAAGAATTTGTTGACACGGAAGACAAAATGAACCCATATTCGGATGACAGGCTGGTGGAACTGATGAAGCAAAAAGGGGTGACGTTGGCTCGTCGTACAGTTGCCAAGTATCGTGCGGAGATGGGAATTCCTCCGGTGAATAGCCGCCGAGGATGAACTTAAATACGTGTGGATAATAACGCTCATGAATAATAAAAGACTGATTAAGATTGCGAAAGTGTTTTCGACGCTTTTCATGCCGTTGTACGCTCCAATGTGGGTGTTCTTCGGCTTGTTCTTGTTCAGTTATATGAGAATGTTACCATGGGGATATAAATTGTTTATTCTCGGTTTGGTGTATTTCTTTACAGCGTTTGTTCCTACCTTGGGAATTACGACTTTCCGTCTGTTCAAGAAATGGACACACTTGGAATTGAGTCACCGCGAACACCGTCATATGCCTTATCTTGTGACTTTGTTGAGTTATGGAGCATGTCTGGTTATCATGACGAAGATGAACACGGCGATGTTTTTCCGTGGGGTAGTGATGTCTGCACTGATATGTCAGATTGTTTGTGTTGTTATCAATGCTTGGTGGAAAATCAGTACACATATGGTGGGTATGGGTGGATTGGTCGGAGCCTTGAATGCATTCAGCATTCTTTTCTTTTACAATCCTATATGGCCGTTTTGTGCATTACTTCTCATTTCGGGAATATTGGGAACCAGCCGAATCATTTTGCGACAGCATAGTCTTGCACAAGTACTGGTCGGTTTTGGTATAGGCTATATTTGTACGATGACATTTATATTGATAAGTTGGATGTAATTTATAAAGATAATTGAATATGAAACCAATCGTGTCAATCATTATGGGCAGCACCTCTGACCTCCCTGTGATGGAAAAGGCTGCCAAGTTTTTCGATGAAATGGAGATTCCATTCGAAATCAACGCACTTTCCGCTCACCGCACACCTGATGCGGTGGAGGCTTTTGCCAAGGGCGCCAAGGAGCGTGGCATTAAGGTTATCATTGCGGGCGCGGGCATGGCTGCCGCTCTGCCAGGAGTCATTGCTGCCAGCACCACACTGCCAGTCATCGGTGTGCCTGTGAAGGGAAGTGTACTTGATGGTGTTGATGCCGTTTATTCGATGCTGCAGATGCCTCCTGGAATTCCTGTGGCAACGGTTGCCATCAATGGTGCCCTCAATGCTGGTATTCTTGCTGTACAAATGTTGGCACTCTCCGATGAGGCTTTGGCAGAGAAGTTCGCTGCCTACAAGAATGGACTTCGTCATAAGATAGAGAAGGCAAATGCTGAATTGAAGGAGGTGAAGTTTGCCTATAAATGCAACTAATCTTTTGTGTAAGTAAAGAATATGGCTTATCAGAGAAGGAAAACTACAGAGGTGAAAGTCGGCAACGTGTTGCTTGGCAGTGCTTATCCCATCCGTGTGCAGTCGATGGCAAACACTTCGACGATGGATACGGATGGTTCGGTGGCACAAGCGAAGCGCATCGTGGATGCAGGCGGTGAAATCGTGCGTTTCACTACTCAAGGTCAACGCGAAGCCCTCAATATGCGCAATATCAGTGAAGCTTTGCGCGCCGATGGCTACTCCGTGCCTTTGGTGGCTGATGTACACTTCAATGCCGCTGTGGCGGACACGGCTGCCACCATTTGTGAGAAAGTGCGCATTAATCCTGGCAACTATGTGGATCCTGCACGCACATTTAAGAAATTGGACTATACCGATGCTGAATATGCCGATGAAATCAAAAAAATAGATGAACGTCTTGTGCCGTTCCTTAATATTTGTAAGGAGCATCATACGGCCATTCGTATTGGGGTGAACCATGGCTCGCTGAGCGACCGCATCATGTCGCGCTATGGTGATACGCCTGAAGGGATGGTGGAATCATGCATGGAGTTTCTACGCATCTGTGTGCGTGAACAATTCAAGGATGTGGTCATATCTATCAAGGCAAGTAATACGGTGGTAATGGTGCGCACGGTGCGCCTGTTGGTGAAGGAGATGGATAAAGAAGGCATGGCTTTCCCGCTGCATCTCGGTGTGACAGAGGCTGGCGAAGGTGAGGACGGACGAATCAAAAGTGCTGTGGGCATTGGGGCTTTGCTTTGTGAGGGCATCGGTGATACCATCCGTGTTTCTTTATCTGAAGCTCCAGAGAAGGAGATACCAGTGGCAAAGAAATTGGTCGATTCCATCGAGGAATGTGCCATTCTCCGTGAAAAGGTGAGGAGTGCTATTGTCAACGATACAGTCAAGGTTGAGTTTCATGAGACGAATTGGGAAGACCTGCAATTGAAAGCTGCCATGACTGTCGGTGCTCTTTTCATCGATCAGTTGGCACATCAACTGGTCATCAAGAATAACGGTTTCACCGATGAAAAGTTGACTGAGCTTGCAGATGCCATTTTGCAAGCTGCTCGCATTAAGTTTACGAAGACAGAATATATCAGTTGTCCAGGTTGCGGGCGCACGTTGTATAACTTGGAGGAGACCATTGCCAAAATACGCGCTGCAGTAAGTCAACGTGCTCAGACCGACAAACGTTTTGCCACTTTAAAGATTGGCATCATGGGTTGTATCGTGAATGGACCAGGTGAGATGGCTGATGCTGATTACGGTTACGTAGGTGCAGGCGTGGGCAAGGTTTCGCTTTACAAACAGAAATTGTGCATCGAGAAGAATATTCCAGAAGTGGAGGCAGTGGACCGGCTTATTCAATTTATAGAAAAAGATATGAATTCATAAATTCAAAAGAATAGATATTATGGTTATGTATATCATTATTGGTGTTGTCATTGTACTCTTTGTTTTAGTACTTGTTACTTATAACAGTTTGATTCAGTTACGCAACAAGGTGAAAGAGGCTTTCTCCACGATGGATGTCTATCTGAAGAAGCGTTATGATTTAATACCAAATTTGGTGGACATCGTAAAAGGCTATGCCAAACATGAGACGGATACACTTCAGGAAGTGACCAAGATGCGTGTGAATGCGCAAAAGGGTGACTTGAATACAGCCATTGACAGCGAAGTGAAGATTGGTGATGCCCTCCAGTCTTTGTTGGTCGTGGTGGAAAAATATCCTGATTTGAAGGCAAATACCAACTTCCTGGATTTACAGGAACGTCTTTCTAAGATGGAAGAGGAAATCGCATTTTCCCGTCGTTACTACAATGGTAGTGTAAGGGAATACAACAACAAGTGTCAGATGTTCCCCTTCAATCTCATCGCAGGTGTGTTTGGTTTTATGTCTCTGCCTATGTATCAGGTTGAGAGTGAGCAAGAACGTAAAGTTGTGGATGTGAAATTGTAAAAATATGACAAAAAGCAGATTTTTATGGTTGATGGCTCTCTTGTTCGCTACGATGGTAGCAAGAGCGGACAGAGGCGGTTTTTACTACAAGAGTTTCCGTGTGGATGCTGTGGTGCACCAAGATAATGTTTGGGACATCACAGAAACCATAGACGTGTTTTTCGAAGAACCACGCCATGGTATCTATCGATACATTCCACGTTCTTTCTCTTTGCAACATGATGTGTCTCTTGATGAGGGTAATGACCCGCAAATGATTCAAGGGCAGGTCGTTCAAGACTGGAGAACTTTCCAGTATCGGAGTGATATAGAAGGTGTGAAAGTGGAAGGTGGTGATTACACCACCGAAGACAGTGATGACAATAACTGTGTCATTCGTATTGGTAGTGAGTGGCGTGAGGTGACAGGTGACCATCGGTATGTGATTCATTATAAGTACATCTACCGTGATGACCGTCGTCCTAATTACGACTACCTCTTCCACACTATTTTAGGCACAGACTTCAATGAACGTATTGACACTTTCCGTTTCAAAGTGGAGTTTGAGAAACAATTGCCAGCCGACATTCAGAACCGTCTGGAAGTGTATAGCGGTGCCTATGGCAATACGGATAATGCTGTGGAGGGTTTAATAGTTAAGGCTAATCGCAATTTTATTCGGGGTGCAGCTTTGAACATTCCACCTAATCATGGCATCACTCTCTATGCGAAACTTCCCGAAGGGTATTATGAGAACGTGTTGTCAGCCAACCATGTGCTCCACTATATCAGCTTCGGCCTTTCCGTTATGCTGATTGTGCTGATTGTCTATTATTTGTTTAAGACGAAAGGTAAAAAACCTGTCAAGGTGATTGAGTTCTATCCTCCTGAAGGCATCAGTAGTGCGGAGGTGGGTACTATTATCGATGATAGTGTGGATACTGTTGACATGGCATCTTTGATTCCTTGGTTTGCAGGCAAGGGCTACATCAGTATTGAGGAGAAGGAGAAAGGCTCGTTGCTGAAGAGAACAGAGATGGTTTTGACGAAACTCAAGGATCTTCCTAATGATGCTCCGGAGTATCAAAAGAAGATGATGCACCTTCTGTTTAAGGACAATCTGACTGTTAATCTGAGCCACATGAAAGAGAGCCCTTCTACAGTGGACGAGTTCAAGGCAGAACTGAAAAAGAATTTTAGAGGTGATAAGTCCTTGTCCTCCTATGAGTTGCCCATCTTTTTCTATTTCTTGTTACTGCTGTCCACGACTTGTGTGTTTGGCACTAATTCCGTCATTGAGACCTTTGACTTCAATGAGTGGATTTTGGCAGCCTTTTTATGGAGCGTTCCTTTTATATTGGGTGTTGGCTTCCGTCTGTACGACAGTGACAAAGATCTTTTTGGCAGCAAGTGGAAACAAGTGCTGATTTTCATCGTCAAGTTTATGACGATGGCGCTGTTGAGCTGGCTCTATGTGGCAGAAATCCGAGCCTATGGTGCTCCGATGGGCATGGAGGCTTCTATCGCCATGTTCGTGGTTTGCTTCATTTTGGGCGAATTCATTGGACGATTCAATGTTGATACCGACTATCGGGTACAGATGGCAGGACGCCTTTTAGGCTTCAAGGAATTTATCAAGACAGCCGAGAAATCGCGTTTGGAAGCCTTGCAGAATGATGACCCCGAGTATTTCTATAAGATACTGCCCTATGCGATGGTGTTAGGACTCACCAACAAGTGGACAAAGCTCTTCAAGGACATTGAGGTGCAGCAGCCTGAGTGGTACAAGACCGCAACTCCACTTTATGGTCATGATTTCACCTCACATATGGTTGACAGCCTCTTTTCTTCCACCAAGAGTGCCATCAATGTTGTCAGTCATGACAGTTCCAGCCATGGCAGCAGCGGCGGCGGTGGTGGATTCTCCGGTGGTGGCGGCGGAGGCGGCGGAGGCGGCTCCTGGTAAAATAGTTGACAGTTGAGAACTGACAATGGAGAATGGTATGAAACTGCTGATAGACATAGGAAACTCATCCGCCAAGTTGGCAGTGATGGGTACAGACATCGTACATTTCGAACGTCGTCATGAGTCGTGGAAGGAAACCTTTGCTCGACTCATGACAATGTTCCCTATTACTGATGTGCGTCTTTCCACGGTGGCAGAAGAAGATTTGGAGTTGAAGTCGTCATTGGATGCTCTTGAAATTCCGGTAATTTGGCTTACCTCCTCAGTTCCTTGTCCCGCCAAACCCATTGCGGGCGTGTCTTCCACTTATGGGGCAGACCGCTGGGCGGCAGACATCGGTGCCATTGTCCAAGACCCCGATCATACCTTGCTGATTATAGATGCGGGTACTTGTATTACCTACGACCTTTTCTCTGCAGATGGCCGTCTCTTGGGTGGGGCAATTTCCCCGGGCGTGCAGTTGAGGCTCAATGCCATGCATGAACATACCGCTTTACTTCCACAAATAGAGGCTGAACCAGAGGCAATGCTTCTGGGACATGATACCCGTACCCATATGCTTTCTGCTGCAGTCAATGGTGCACGTTTTGAAATAGAGGGCTTTATTCGCCAGCTTGCAAAGAAATATTCAGACTTGCATGTCTTCATTACAGGTGGCAACACTTTCCATTTCGCTGATGACATCGACTGTCCCATCACTTTCGACCCTTATTTGGTGATGAAAGGGCTTGCTGCATTATAAAGAGGATGACTTTCGTGGCACAAGCAGGATGCTTACTTCATACAGTAAATACATCGGAAGACTGACGATGCAGAGTGTGATGGCGTCAGATGTGGGGGTGATGATGGCTGCAACGATGAGGATGATGACGATGGCGTGACGACGGTATTGCTGCATCTGTCCTCGATGCAGGATGCCTAAACGCCCCAACAACCAAGAGAGAATGGGAATTTCGAAAACGATACCCATCGCAAGGCTGAGAAACACCAAGGTGTCAATGTAGCTTTCGAGGGAAATCAGGTTTTGGATAGATTCATCTACTTGGTAGTTAGCAAGGAAGCGGAATGTGATGGGAAAAAGGATGAAATAACAGAAAAGAATGCCCACTATAAACATCAAGTAGGACAAAATGACGAGCGGCGTGGAATAGCGTCGCTCTTTTTCGTATAGCCCAGGAGAGATAAAACGGTAGAACTCAAAGATGATATAGGGCGCAGCCACGATGATGCCCGCATAAACACTGGTCATCATATGGACGACGAATTGACGTGTCAGTTCGGTGTTAATGATTTGTACATCTGGCGAGGAACCAAAGATGGCGGGTAAGAAATCAGGACTTTTCGGTGCAAAGATAATCGCAAAAACCTCGTCTTTGAAAATAAAGGCGAGGATGGCAAAGAATGCCACAACGATAAAGCATCGCAGTAGCACCCGGCGCAGTTCTTCAAGATGATCCCAAAAAGTCAAGACGAATTACGATTTGACGATAAACGAATTACGATTTGACAGGTGGAATGTCAAGATTCTTGCTCTTTGGCATCCTTGTTTTTTTCTTCGTCCGTATTGACCTCTTTCATTCCGTCTTTAAAAGCACGGACACCTTTGCCGGCACCATGCATGAGCTCGGGAATCTTCTTGGCTCCAAAAAGGAGAAGAACAACGACAAGGATGATGATGAGTTCAGTCACTCCAAGACCGAGAAATAAGGGTTGTATCATAACTTCATGAATGATTTTGCCACAAAATTAGCGAGTTTTTCTCTAAAAACAATGAAAAGCAATGTCTTTTTTCAAATTTTTCGTACCTTTGTGCTGTTTTTCAGTAAAAAGCAGAAGAATTAATGGAACAGGCACTTTACGTTTACAACACCCTGACCAGAAAAAAAGAGGTGTTCCGCCCACTGCATGCGCCACACGTGGGTATGTATGTTTGCGGACCTACAGTATATGGTGACGCTCATCTTGGACATGCACGTCCTGCAATCACTTTCGATATAGTTTTCCGTTTCCTCAAGCATATTGGATATAAGGTGCGTTATGTACGCAACATCACCGATGTTGGACACTTGGAGCATGATGCCGATGAGGGCGAAGACAAAATAGCTAAGAAGGCTCGGTTGGAGCAACTGGAACCGATGGAGGTGGCTCAGTATTACACCAATCGTTTTCATGAAGCGATGGAGGCACTTAATTGCTTGCCACCCAGTATAGAGCCTCACGCAACAGGACACATCATCGAACAGCAGCAATTGGTGCAACAGATTCTCGACAACGGCTTTGCTTATGAGAGCAATGGCTCCATCTACTTTGATGTGGAGAAATACAACAAGGTACACAAGTACGGCATTCTCTCTGGCAGAAGTCTTGAGAATGTGAAAGACGCCAGCCGCGACCTCGCAGGTGTGGGTGAGAAGAGGAATCAAGCCGACTTTGCCTTGTGGAAGGCGGCTCAGCCGGAACATATTATGCGTTGGCCATCCCCTTGGAGCGATGGCTTCCCCGGGTGGCACTGCGAATGTACAGCCATGGGCAGGAAATATCTGGGTGCTCATTTTGACATTCACGGTGGCGGCATGGATTTGATATTCCCTCATCATGAGTGTGAAATCGCTCAAGCAGTAGCCAGTCAAGGCGACCAGATGGTGACCTATTGGATTCATAACAACATGATCACTATCGAGGGACAGAAGATGGGCAAATCGCTTGGCAACTTCATCACGTTACCACAGTTCTTCAGTGGCGACCACCCCAAGCTTGACCGTGCATATTCGCCTATGACCATCCGTTTCTTCATCCTGCAGGCCCACTATCGCTCCACTGTCGATTTCAGTAACGATGCCCTTCAGGCAGCGGAGAAAGGACTCGAACGTCTCCTTGATGCATGGAAGGCGCTCCAAAGCATTCAACCAGTTGACGGCGGTTCTGTCGGTAAGGACTTCGTTGATGTCCTCCAGCAGAATTGCTATGATGCCATGTACGATGATTTCAACACTCCCATTGTCATCTCTCATCTCTTTGAAGCCACAAAAACCATCAACTCTATTGTGGATAAGAAAGAAACCATCACTCCCGATGCCCTTGAAGCGCTGAAGGCAACCTTTAAGCTCTTCGCTTTCGACCTGCTTGGTATCAAGATGAGTGGGGCAATGACCTCGAATGGAGGTGGCAGCGAGGCACGTGAAGAGGCGTTTGGTAAGGTGGTGGATATGCTCCTTGAGCAGCGTGCTAAGGCAAAAGCTAACAAGGACTGGGAAACCAGCGATATGATACGCGACAACTTGGCAGCCCTTGGCTTTGAAGTGAAGGACACCAAGGATGGCTTCACGTGGAAACTGAACAAGTAAGCATTCCAATACTATTGCGTGATGGATAAACTGAAAAAGGTGTTCATGATACTGTCTCTCATCTTCATTATGGTGGGTTTTGGTGCCAGCGTTTGGCTTTACACCGTGCTGCATGACACCACTTCCATCGTCATGATGGCGGTGTTCCTCATTGCGATGGTGTGGTATGGTTTCAATGTGAAAAGCATCTTCCGCCACGACGGGGATTAACTCTTTGAAGAATCATTTATACTTGAAGATATGAAAAAATGGATTTGTTTATTGCTGTTGCTGACGACTTCGTTGGGAGTCTCGGCAAAGAGTGTTGTGTTCACGCTGAACGACGGCACCAAAGTCTATTATTTACTATCCACAGGTGTAAACCCGATTCTGCGTTTCAAGGAAGGCCGGATGGTGGTCAATGAAGATGTCTATGAGTTCAGTGATATCAAGAACTTCTACATCTCAGAAGCCGATGACCCGAATGCCATTGAAGATTTGCTTTCCAAGCAGAATGTGACCATGGCAGCAAACACGATCATCATTCCTGCTGATGCAGTGAAGGACTTGAAGGTATATACGATTGATGGCAAGGAAGTGAAAGTTTGGGTGGAGAAGACAGACTATGCCATCACTGTTCATTTGAACGAGTTGGAAAAAGGAACATACGTGATAAGCACAGGCAAATCCTCCTTAAAAGTAATGAAGAAGTAAAAACAGAGAGACCATGAGAAAAAGCCACCCCATCCTGATTGCATTATCAGCCTGCATGATTAGTCTGGCGCTTCATGCCCAAGAACATCCAAACACCCTTTGGGTGCAGTTCGACGACCGTTTCACGGAAAATGAAGTGGTGGATTTGACGGATGTGGATTCTATAGGCTTTGCCCGTTCAAGCTATAAATTGTACAAGTACAGTGCTGCACGCGACCAAGTGAGGACCACCTCTCGCGACTATCGCAAGAATGGTGTCTATCGCCTTGATGGAGTTGAGCGAACGTTGGTCAAGCCATCAGGATACGCAGGAGTCGATTTCACCAAGGAAACCTCGCAGTGGTGCTTTCAGCGTTCCATGGAATCCGAGCACTTTGTATGTTTTTGGGAGAAAGGATTGACGCTCTCCAAAAGCAACACCCTCTCTTTAGGGGGCTCCTCCGTCAATGTGAAGACTCTTCTCAACAATGCCGAGAAGATTTGGAAATGTTATGTGGAAGAATTGGGGTTCCTTCAACCAGGTGAATCCCTTACCGACGACCACAAAATCAGCATGTTCATCGTCAATCAGACAGAATGGCGAGCTGACGGTTCAGGGCAGGACGGCACGGTTTGGTACTATGACGGCAGCACCAAGAAATCCAAAGCCTACAAAGTGGGTTTGTTCCACTGCAATCCATGGGCGGCAGGCGCTGAAGGCGGACATACGGCAGCGCATGAAATCGGTCATGTGTTCCAATACCTTGTCAGTGCAGACTATGCTGTTGTGAAGAACTCCTCGGAATGGAACTATGGTTGGCGATGGGGTTTCGGGGCAAATGGCGATGGTGGCAATGGCTGGTGGGAGAGTTGTGCCCAATGGCAAGCCTTCAATGTGTTCCCAGCCACCCTTTTCACCAATGGCTATTATGGCGAATATGTATCCTCCTCCCATAAGAATTTGTTACATGAAGATTATCGTTATGCCAATTACTTCATTCTGTATTATTGGTGCCAACTATATGGGAAAGATTTTGTGGGTAAAATGTGGCGCATGACAAAGCGTCCGGAGGATCCTGTGGAAACTTACAAACGTATGAATAATGCCAGCCAGAACGATTTCAATAAGATGATGTTTGACTACGCTTGCCGTTCTATTACATGGGATATTGATGGACTTCGTGATCGTGGTAAAGACTATCAGAACTCGTTTTCTACTAGATTGACTTACGTGGAAGGCTCTGAAGACACTTATGCTGTACATGTTGACGACTGTCCACAAAACTATGGATTCAATATCATTCCACTGAAAGGAATAAGGGGCGGTGTGACTGTGAAAGCCAGATTCCAAGGTATTGCAGGTGCAGCAGGCTATCGCGGAATAAATGTGTCTAAGGCAGGATGGCGTTATGGTTTTGTGGCACAAACGAACGATGGTGACCGAGTGTATGGCGATATGTATAGCGATAAAGAGGGCATGGCGGAACTGACTTTGCCGGAAAACACCCAACGGGCATGGTTTGTTGTGACGGGTGCTCCCTCTGAGCACTGGCATCATCCTTGGAATGATGATGCTGGTGATGATGAACAGTGGCCCTATCAAGTAGCATTTGAGAATTGTGCAGCAATAGGTACTACGCGAACGTATGCCGATTACCCTGAAGACTATGTGCGTCGTGATACTACGGTGGTGATTGAAGCCAACTTGGCAGCCGCTAATGACTATTCCAGCGTGAACATCCAGTATGATATGGACGCTATCAGTCAGGCTTTAGGAATTAGTACCGCACAGATGAAAGCTGTCAAGCGCAACACGTCAGGGACGAAGGGTTCTGTTGTTTTTGCCGGTGTCAGTGGCAATGGCGTAGTGAATTATAACACAACAACGACCACTTCTTCCGATGTGTGCTACGGGCATTGGTTCTCCACTGCCGGGAATGTGGTGGGCTATGACAATACTGCCGCCATCTATGCCGAGATGTATCCAGACAGTTATGTGTGTAAGTTGGGACAGTATCCTTCCCGCCTTTCTAAAGGCAGGACCTACACCATACGTCAAGCCTTTATCTACACTCATACTGACGGAAAGAAGTACAGGGCTACAATGGAAGTGCATCTTAACGTAAAATAGTGAATCAATTCTTACTAATTGATAAGTGAGTTTTTTTATTAACATTTAAAACATTATGATTATGAAGAAGTTTCTTTTCGTGATCGCCATTGCAGCATCCAGCGTTGCTGCAAATGCACAGACTGCTATTGAGAGCAGTAAGTTCTTCGACAACTGGTATTTCGGCATTGGTGGCGGTGTGACAGCCCCCATGAGTTGTGATCCCATGTTTCCTCTGAATGGAATGGGTAACATCACTGTTGGCAAAAGAATTTCACCTGCCTTCGCTTTGGAAGCTGAAGGTAGCGCTTTGTTTGGTTCTCATGGATCTGATGGAATCCGTTTTAACAAGAATGCCAATGGTAACTTTAACGTCTTCCGTGCTATCACTGTAGGTGTGGATGGTGTGACGAACCTCTCTAATCTCTTTGGAGGTTACAAAGGCTCTCCACGTGCTGTTGAGTTGAGTTTGGTGACAGGTATTGACTGGATACATGGCTTTACTCCTAAGGTTTCAGACAAAGCAAATAACTACTTGGGTGCGAAGACTGGTTTTGCCATTGATTTCAACTTGGGCAGCAGCAAGGCAAGTACGATTCGCGTGGAACCATCTGTACTGTGGAATTTGAGCAAACCTGGCAATAGTTATGGCAACTTGGCTTTTAACAGCAAAGGTGCACAGTTTGCTCTCGGTGTTAAATACATCTTTAACTTCAAGACTTCTAACGGTACACATCACTTCAAGACTTACGATGTGGGTGCTATGCAGTCTGAGATTGAACGTCTTAATGCAGAATTGGCTAAGAAGCCAAAGGAAGTTATCAAGGAAGTGCCTGTTGAGAAGATCGTTGAAAAGCCTGTTGAGAAGATAGTCGAGAAGACCATTGTGAAAGAAACTCAGTTGGCTCCTGTGGTTATCTTCCAGCTTGGAAAGAGCACTATTGATGCTTCTCAGAAGCCATCTGTTGCTATGATTGCTAAGTATATGCAAAACCACCCAACCAGCAAGGTGCTCATCAATGGTTATGCATCACCAGAAGGTAATCCTGAACTTAACCAGAAACTCTCTGATGCTCGTGCTAAGGCAGTTTATGATATGCTTGTTAATGTTTACAAGATTTCTCCAAACCGCCTCGCTCATAAGGGTCTCGGTGTAACAGATGAACTCTTCGACGAGAACGACTGGAACCGCGTGGCTGTGTTCATTGAGCAGAGCAAGTAAAATCACTGTATAATAATATGGAGAGGGTGTGCCTATTTTGACACACCCTCTTTTTTTGACGATGTGAATAGTATAGCAGACAGTAATAATATAATTAATGTGGAAATTGGTCTAATTATCGTTTTTCTACTCGAAATTGTATTCTTGTGTGCTGTTTATTGTATATAATAGATCATGTGTTCCAATTTCTTTTTCATTTTTTAACATTTCTTAATTAAACTATCTTTCAGTCCCATGCGTCATATAAGCGTAAATCATATTTGATTATCAATTACTAAACTTATAATACAAAAACCTATATAAAAAATAAGCGTTATGAAAAAGTTTCTCATCACAGCACTGGCGTTGGTGCTTGTAACTGTAGCGGCATCGGCTCAGAATAACCGTAACCGTCAACGTATGAATCCTGCCGAAATGTACACAACTATGGCGGAAAATCTTGCTAAACAGTTGAAGCTGAAAAAAGAGAAGGCTGAAACCTTTAAGCTTCTCTATGTTGACTACCAGAATGCACGTCGTGCAGCACAAGGTTCTACAGCAGATTTCACTAGTGACCTGCCAGATGTGAAGAAGATGACAGACGAAGAAGCAAACCAGCTTATTGCTGAGCAGTTCGCAGCACAGGAGAAGCAGTTGGCAGTTGACAAGGAGTTCCTGCCAAAGTTCCTTGAGTTCCTCACTCCAGTAGAGGCAGCACAAGTGTTTGTCACTCGTCTCAGCATGGGTAGCATGATGGGCGGTAACATGGGTAACATGATGCGCGGCATGGGCGGCGGCCGTATGGGCGGCGGTGGCTTCGGCGGCGGTGGCGGCTTCGGCGGCGGCGGCTTCGGCGGTGGCGGCTTCGGTGGCTTCTAAACGAAACGAATTAGTTCTTAAGTGCGTGGGTTCTCGGAATATGGTTTCCGGAACTTACGCACTCAAGAGTGACCATACAAGCATTTAGAAGAAAGAACACAACATAAATCATAATGGAAAAGATTAGTGTAAATCAGTGAGTGTCAATATATGATAGGTATGGTTGCTTAGGTAAGAAAGGGAGAATTAAATCGACGAAAAGACAAAAAGAAACTCAAAAAATGAAAAATAGCTATTTTTTGAGCATTTTTTCACCCTTTATCTCGATTTTTCTCTGAAAGACGTAGTGATATGTGAATCTTATTCTTTACCTTTGCAATCTACATAAGTACCTATTATTATATATTAACTAACTCTGTTTTTTAGTTGGGAGTCTGGGATGTGAATCCAGGGCTTCCTTTTTTTATGGGTAAACTTTTCCTTTTCTTGCACAATAAAAAGGGGAAAACTGAGTTATTTATAGGTGATGAATAGACGAATTTTCGTGTTGTCGGCTCTCTTTGCTGTAGCGATGCTGGAGGTGAGAGCACAATGGGATGTGCAGTTTTCGGACTACACAACCCTCAAGTCGTTTTACAATCCTGCTGTGTCGGGCACTGATGGCAACTTGAACGTGGCTGCTACGTATTCGATGCAGATGATGGGGTATGACGAAACACCTGCGTCATTGTTTGTGAGTGCTGACATGCCTGTATATTTCCTGAATGCTCATCATGGGGCAGGTCTCAGTTTTCTTAATGACAACGCGGGTGTGTTCAATACGACTCGAATCGGGTTGCAGTATGCCTACAACGTGAAGTTGAGTAAGCGGGGCAGGTTGGCACTGGGTGTGCAGGGCGTGCTGATGAGCGAGCGGATGAGCATGAAAAGTGTGAAGATGGAGGACAACAGTGACCCGGCTGTTCCCTCTTCTGAGGTGAAAGGCACGAAGGTGGATATGGGCGTAGGTCTTTACTACTATCATCCAAAACTATGGTTGGGAGTCTCGTCGCAACACATATTGGCACCTACGCTTTTGTTAGAGCAAAGATATGAGGTGGAAGTGCCGAGAGTGTATTATTTGATGGGAGGAGGCAATATTAGGTTGAAAAATTCGTTATTATCGTTGCAACCATCCTTCTTGGTGCAGTCGGATATGGATACGTGGAGGGAGGATGTGCAGTGCAAGGTGGCTTATGAGCATGATGAGAAGAAGTTCTATGGCGGTGTGGGATATAGCCCCAATGTCTCGGTGACATTCCTTGTCGGAGGCATGTTTCATGGTGTCAATCTGGGATACAGCTATCAGATGTACACTTCGGGAGTGGGATTGGTTCACGGAAGCCACGAGGTAGTGTTGAGCTACCAGACAGACCTCGACCTGTTCAAGAAGGGAAGGAACAAGCACCAGAGTGTAAGGTGGCTGTAGGAAGTTGACAGTTGAGAGTTGAGAGTTCATCAAGTGGGAAATATACACAAAACATATAATAGAATGAAAAAATTATTGTTTGCTATAGGTACAGTGGTCTTCGCTTTGGCGGTGGCTTCCTGCTTTTCGAGCAAGGGAGGTTCGAATGCGTCAGGTGGCGAAGTGACTGGTGTCGGTGGCACGTCCATGTCGGAACCGGCACCTTATGGCATGGTGTTAGTGAAGCGTGGTAGCCT